>ERZ860148.490-NODE-490-length-31574-cov-4.522383_pt1 | contig 31574 bp, 25 predicted proteins | sample MGYA00509981_ERZ860148 | MGnify/ENA primary metagenome ERZ860148 (study PRJEB30046, sample SAMN00715199) | human gut metagenome | study: EMG produced TPA metagenomics assembly of the A metagenome-wide association study of gut microbiota in type 2...
GATGTTGCTTCACAAGCACAAGACCGGTAAGAAAAGCTTTATTCTCAATGCGATGATCGCGCTAAGGCGATATCGTTTTCTTATCAAGCAGTTGGTTGACCGTGATTTCAAGGCAAAGTATAAGCGTTCAATTCTTGGCGTGTTCTGGAGCTTTCTCAATCCTCTTCTGAACATGATCGTGCAGTATGTTGTGTTCTCCAATATGTTTAAGTTTGATATTCCATACTTTCCGGTTTATCTGCTTTGCGGTAACGTTGTCTTCAATTACTTCTCTGAGGCATGCGGCATGGCGCTTACATCTATTGTAGGTAACGCTGACCTCATTAAAAAAGTATAAACTTTTTTAATGGGGTATTGAATGAAATTATCATTTATGATAATTTCTATAGAAATACAGAGAGGAATGATTTTGATGATAGAAAATAATAGAAGCAATTATGAAAAGGAAAAAGAAGCTAGGGAAAGACGATTAAGGGCATATGCAGAGGAAATCCAAAAACAGATTTTAGACAGTTCGGGTGAAATTGTGCATCAGTTGGTGGAAGAGTACCTACGTTATTGGTGCTACAGAAATATGCAGGTGCATTAGGAAAGCACATAGAACTGAAAGTATGTGACAACATGGAATAATTAATGCAAATAGATATCATTGATGATATCATCACTAATTATTGCTGCACTGATGCCTTGGAATTCTGAGCCATTCATGTGTTCCGTCTTCGTATCTTATGATACGGCTGCAGTAATCACGCAAGATAAGACTGCCTTTCTGACATATGGGACAAAGAAATTCACTGCTCTCTGGTAAAAATATGCTGTCCTTTTCTTGTAAAATCTGTTACAATATACATGGTGTTTACCAAGGTTCCGGATGCCGGTCTTTTGCGGGAAGGGCTCCGGAGCCTTTCCTTTTATCTTAATAAGGACAGTATAATGGTCTATGGCTGGACAATCAAGATGTCAGGTGATAGACAAGATAAGGAATCGTAAACAGAGTGGTTTTTTATGCTTTTTTACCTGTCTTCATTTTAGTTTATCGAATTTAGAAATTGCCAAAGCAAACCGGTTAAAACCGTATGAATACGTTGCCTATCTGTTAATAGAGATACCGAAGCATATGGATGACAAGAATCAGGACTTTTTTAAGGATCTGTTGCCATAGTCACAAGAACTGCCGTCACACATACGGAAGCCGGTAAAAACAGAAATCAAGAGATAACCATGCCGTGAAAACAGCATCTAATTTGTCAAGGTACTCGGGTTGCACCGTTTACAGAGTAAGTAAAACTAATAATGTTATTATGGAACAGTATGTGAATTGTCAGATATAGCATTAATGTAGGAATTGATAATAAATTGTTTTTCACATATAATTAGTAGTGTAAATAGTTAAAAATATGATTTTGAGAGAAAAATGAAAGGATACAAATATGGGAGCTGATAAGCAGATGGAAATTCAAAGTTTGAAATTGACGAATTTTCGTGGAATAGAGCAGGCAGAATTGGCTTTAGATGGTAAATCGGCGGTTATTTATGGTATTAACGGCATGGGAAAGTCAACTGTTTTGCGGGCGTGTAGTGTCCTATTCTTTAGAATACTAAATATGCTGACCGAATCAGATCTTGGTAGTGATGGCAAGGTGAAAATTGAAGATTCTGATATAAAAATAGGTGCTCAAACGGCTCGTATATCTATGCAGTTAAATATAGACCATACAATATACCCTTATTTTCGTGGCGCGGAATCAAATGGAAAAAGGATACATTTGGTAGGGGAAGCAAAGCGTATAGTTGAGCAATTTAGAAGATTGTATGTGGGACAATATATGGTTTTGGAAGAGGAAGAAACGGATGAGTCCGATAGGGAAAGTACCAGAGAGTTAGTATTTAATGAAAGTAATATGCCCATATATGCCTCCTATGGAGTAAATCGTTATGTATCGGATCGTAGAAATAAGGTTTTAAAAAAGGACATAAAATTAGGTGGAAAATTGGAGGCTTTGAGGGATGTTTTTGATCCAACTATCAATTTTCAATTGTTTTTCGACTGGTTTCGAGGACGGCAAGAGTATGAGAATAGTAAGAGAGTGGAGAAAGAGTCTTTTAAGGATCCGCAATTATCCGCGGTGCGAGAAGCTATTTTAAAGATTATGGACAATGATTTTTCTGATATCAAAATTAAAATTGATGATGAAGACGCACAGATGGTCGCTGTAAAACACCATACAGAATTAAGTATTGCTCAATTATCAGAAGGTGAAAAGTGTGTTTTGGCGATGACGGGGGATTTGGCTCGTAAATTGGCAATCGCGAACCCTAGTAGAGAAAATCCGTTGGAAGGAGAAGGTGTCGTATTGATTGATGAGGTGGATTTACATCTGCATCCTTCGTGGCAGGGACGTATGATGCCTCTCCTGTTTCGTACATTTCCGAATATTCAGTTTATAGTTACTACACATTCGCCTAAAGTTCTTAGTGAGATTAAAGATGAGGCTAATATATTTGAAATTTATCAAGATGGAAATGCTATAAATGTGCGGAAACAGAATTCTATGAATGGATGGGATATTAATCACATTATGCGTGATTTTATGCATACAGATATTTTAAATGAGGAAACCCAAAAGTTAATTGATGAAATTTATAATTGCATTGAAAACGAAAATTTTGATCAGGCAGAAGAACTTGTTGATCAGTTGGCAAAAATTACAGACGAAATGAATGTAGAAGTTGTTCGTGCCAGAACACTAATTCATAGGAAACGATAACATGAAAACGATATACAAAAATGATGAGCCACAGGAAATCTTGCAGTGGAAAAGTAAATTTAAAAATAAAAATGGAAGAGTGCCGAGGTATTCTGATTTAAATGAAGTTGAAAATTTACCTCATAAAATTCTCTTGAAAAATAGTTTGTTATCAGAGCAAGGGCATATTTGCTGCTACTGCTGTAAACCTATTGACACTAAAAATTCGCACATTGAACATATCCGTCCAAAAGAAAGGGATGAATATAGAGCAATATCGTTAGAATATGAAAATTTGTTAGCGTCTTGCCAGGGATATCATGATCGGGAAGAAAATTGTGGTCATAGCAAAGACAATGCATTTAATGAAGAATTATTTGTTTCTCCATTGGAAGAAAATTGTGAATCGTTATTCGAATTCAGCAATAGAGGAAAGATTAAAGCTGTTGACGGAAATGAACGGGCAGGGTATACGATTGAGCTATTAAACTTGGATACAGAACAGTTAAATGCAGCAAGAACAGAAGCTATGTGGGTTTCAGGGGCGATGGATGAACTTACAGAGGATGAATGTCAGAAATTATTGGATAAATTTCAAAGTGTAGATGAGAGAGGACGATACGCTGGTTTTAGTGATGCGATTGTGTATCAATTAAAGAAACAGTTAGCATATTTGACAAAAATTTAAAAATGAGGGCATTTAGAAATGGATAGGATGAAAACAATTTTAGTTACAGGTGCAGCAGGATTTATTGGCGCGAATCTGTGTTTAAAGTTATTCAGAAAGTATGAAAATGTACATATTATTGGCATTGATAATATGAATGCATATTATGATGTCAGTATCAAGAAATGGAGACTGGCGGAAATAGAACGAGTAGCTGAGTCTGTTCGCCCAAATGGATCCGGGTGGGATTTTGTTGAAGGGAATATAGCTGATAAAGAGTGTATTAACAGCCTTTTTGACACATACAAGCCGGATCTGGTTGTTAATCTTGCAGCACAGGCGGGAGTACGTTATTCCATTACCAATCCGAACGCGTATATTGAGAGCAACCTGATTGGATTTTACAATATTTTGGAAGCATGCCGTCATTCTTATGATAATGGGCAAGCAGGAGTGCAGCATCTGGTTTATGCAAGTTCCTCCAGTGTATATGGATCAAATAAGAAGGTTCCGTATTCAACGGATGACAAGGTGGATAATCCGGTTTCCTTATATGCGGCGACGAAGAAGTCGAATGAATTGATGGCGCATGCGTATAGCAAGCTTTATAATATTCCGTCTACCGGGCTTCGTTTCTTCACGGTGTATGGTCCGGCGGGCAGACCGGATATGGCATATTTCGGTTTTACCAATAAGCTGCGGAACAATGAAAAGATTCAGATTTTCAATTACGGAAACTGCAAGCGGGATTTTACATATATCGATGATATTGTAGAAGGAGTCATGCGTGTGATGCAGGCACCACCGGAAAAGAAGATTGGAGAAGATGGATTGCCGATTCCGCCATATGCGGTGTACAATATTGGAAATAACCATCCGGAGAATCTTTTGGAGTTTGTTGATATTCTGCAACAGGAGTTAATTCGTGCGGGAGTTCTTCCGGAAGATTATGATTTTGACAGTCATAAGGAACTGGTACCGATGCAGCCGGGTGATGTGCCGGTTACTTATGCGGATACATCTGCTTTGGAGCGTGATTTTGGATTTAAGCCGAGTACCGATCTGCGGACCGGCCTTAGAAAATTTGCGGAGTGGTATAAGGAATTTTACATGTAAAAATATGCATTTAAGAAGGGGAAGTTTTGGACTTCCCCTTAAAATTAATCTCGTTGAAACAAGTCTCTTGTATAAACCTTATCTTTTACATCATCAAGACAGTTATCATAACGATTGGCGATAATGCTATGGCTCATCTTTTTAAATTCACTCAGATCATTTACAATTTTGCTTCCAAAGAAAGTAATTCCGTTCTCCAGAGTTGGTTCGTAAATTATTACAGTGGCACCCTTGGCTTTGATTCGTTTCATGACGCCTTGGATACTGCTCTGGCGGAAATTATCAGAATTGCTTTTCATAGTAAGGCGGTATACGCCGATAACAACTTTTTTTTCTTTTGATGCATCCCAGGAACTATTGGCCTTATAGGCACCGGCTAATTCTAATACACGGTCCGCAATAAAATCCTTTCTAGTACGATTACTTTCTACGATAGCACTCATCATATTTTGTGGAACATCATTGTAGTTGGCAAGAAGTTGCTTGGTGTCTTTTGGTAGACAGTAACCGCCATAACCAAAGGAAGGATTGTTGTAATGTGTACCGATACGGGGATCGAGACATACACCATTGATGATATCTTTTGTATTGAGGTCTTTCATCTCCGCATAGGTATCCAACTCATTGAAATATGATACACGGAGAGCGAGGTATGTATTAGCAAAAAGCTTTACAGCTTCGGCTTCGGTAAATCCCATGAAAAGTGTATCAATATCTTCTTTTAATGCACCTTCCTGTAAGAGAGCAGCGAACTTATGTGATTCTTCTACAAGTTTTGTATCATTTTTGTCAGTAGATACAATGATACGGCTTGGATACAGATTGTCGTACAGTGCTTTGGATTCCCGCAGAAATTCAGGGCTGAATATAATATTCTTTGTGTCATATTTTTTTCGAACAGATTCTGTATATCCGACAGGTATTGTTGATTTAATGACCATGATGGCATCCGGATTTACCTTTAAGACCAGTTCGATAACAGCTTCGACAGCAGAAGTATCAAAATAGTTTTTCTGGCTGTCATAATTGGTAGGAGCAGCAATTACAACAAAGTCTGCGTTTTTGTAGGCTGTTTCACCATCCAGGGTCGCAGTCAGATCAAGTTCTTTTTTTGCCAGATACTGTTCAATATATTCATCCTGAATCGGAGATTTACGCTGATTAATCAGATCTACTTTTTCCGGAATGATATCTACGGCTGTCACATGGTTATGTTGTGCTAGCAGTGTTGCGATAGACAGACCAACATACCCTGTTCCGGCAACGGCGATATTCAATGGGGAAGGTGACGCAATCTTTTCGGAACTGCTGTTTGTAAATAATTCTGTGATATCAAAATCTAATACATATCCAAGATTTTCCAATTGCTCAATAGAAGGAACGAAGTCCTGTTGTTCTATGCGGGAAATCAGTGCACGGTTGATTCCGGTTGCTTCACCAAGCTGCGCTTGGGTCATTGATTTTTGTTTCCGGAGTCTTACGACGGTGTCGGCAAGACGGGATGGGGATAGTTTTTTCATAATTGGGCTTTTATTTGTATAAATGTTAATTAAAATAATGCTGTTCAATTTATTATAGTAATGTGTATTGGAAAATTTAAGAAAAATATATAGGATATAAATTAGAAAGTTATAAATGATAACAAAATGTGACTTGAAAAATAGTTGACTACAATACATAAACGAGTTATTGTAAAATATATACATTTGTATGAAGCTGGAATGATATCTAATAGGTAAAGTGCCATACCAAGAGAGGAGGAGATGATCATTATAGTGGGAGATATAATAGGATGTTTGTCTTCAATTATTACTATTGAAGAAGCTGGTAGAACTTGGATTAAGGAAATGAAAGAGAAGAAAGCTGAAGGTGGGTTTGATTTTCAAAAGTATGTATCTGAAAACGGAGCGGTAAACAGAAACCTTGACCATTTAAAACAGTGGTTAAGTGATAATGAAAATCTTAATATATTTACTAAAGATGAAATTCAAAATGTAAAAGAGACAATCGTGCAATTTGCCCAAGTCGATTATTATGAAAAAGAAGAATTAAATATGATCATCGACGAATTGTTTTCGGGGATTAATAAGTATATTAGTGACAACTTATCTGTAGGCGCGAAAATAATTATTAATCAGTGCAATCGACAGGAAGAACTACTAGATAGAATAGATAAGCGGACAGAGATGCTTAATAGTGAGATTGGAAGTAAAGAAAATGCAAGAAATAGATATATAACAGAGATTGCACCAAATCCTCCAAGTAAGTTTAGATATAGAGAAAAAGAAATAAATGACATAATTAGTTTGATGCAAACAGGGCAGAATATTTCTATTATGGGAATTGGAGGAATAGGGAAGACCTCCATTTTAAGATATATGTATAAATATCAAATGGATTGTACAGATTTTTATTTGGGGTGGATTACATATAGCGGAAACTTAAAAAATGATGTAATGGATAATTGCATCTTGTTCGGCGATATTTTAGATATTAATGAAAAAGAGAATGCGTTAAGGAATTTTTCCCGTGATAAAAATAAAAATATCATTTTGTTTATTGATAATGTAACTGAAGAAATTCAAAAGGATTCTTTTTGGGATTTCCTGATTAAAACCGTAAAAGTATACATTTCCACGAGACAGAGATTAGAAGAGGATGCTTTTGTTACATATGAAGTTGAATCAATATGTCCTGATGACGCTTTAAAATTATTTTGGGATTATTATGGCGAAAAAGGTGAATCTGCAGAAGAGATAGAAAAAGTTACTTCTCTAATAAAGAAAATTAATTATCATACATTAATGATAGAAATGATTGCAAAAGCCGCAAAATTTGCAGAAGAATCATTGACAGCATTTATAGATAAACTTGATCAAGTAGGATTTTCGTATTCTCAAGATGAAATAAAGACTGGACACAACAAAACTGAAAAAACGGTTGTAGAGCATCTTGCCAGACTATATAAATTGGAAATAAATAGCAAACAGCAAAATCATATTTTGTATAATTTTGCTATTATGAAAAACTTTATTGTACCATTTGAGTTTCGTAGATGGATTAATGAAAATGATGACAATCAAAACAAAAAAACTTTTAATGAATTGATAAAACGAGGTTGGATAAAAAAAGAAAAAAATGGATATAGTATGCATCCAGTCATAAAGGAATCTATTAATGCACAAGGGAAAATACATGTATATCATGCATTATCATTAATTAAATCAATAAATGAATCAAAATTTTTTGACGAGAATCTAGATAGTATTAAAATAAATCAACGGATAAACATTGCAGAAAGTATTTTGGATTATTATGCACCCTATGATGGTGATGATGATATTGTTATGGAAATCATGGAAAATTTTATACTAGCATGTAGTATGCAGAGTCGTTTTGAGGAAGGAAAGTATTTTGCGGAAAAACAATTGGATTGGAGTTGTGAAAAAATGAGAATCCATATAATGATAATACAGCGGAAGCTTTGCTTAATTTAGCCAGAATTTGTTTTGCAGCAAGAAAATTTAATGATGCACGTGAATTTTGTGATGCATTGTATGTTATTTGCAATAAAATATATGATTCAAATGATATACGATTGTTTACATTTCGAGAAATTTTTATCCAGGTTTGTGTAGAACAAAAAGACTATGATTTAGCTGATGCTGAATATTTGCGTGCAGATTTAATGGATAATCCTAAGATAACGGAAGAAAGAAAATTGAATATTAAGATGGCTTTTTGTAGTATGTTGATAAATAAATTTCTAGATGTAACAATAAAAAATGTTATGCCTTATGAAAATGCTGAAAAGTTATATTTAGATGAAGCTGAAAAAATATTGCGTCAGATTTATCCATATTCTTTAAATAAGTATGGAGAAAATCATTTAGAGATGTTAATATGGTACCAAAATATGGCGAATATTTATAACTATCGTGGACAGTACTATGATGCGTTAAGTTTTGATAGGAAAATAGTTAAAGTTCGGGAACAGAAATTAGGAAAAATGAATGGACAGCTTGCAGCAGCATATTATAATTTGGCCGATGACTGTTTTAAAATTGCAAATGTGGAAAAAAAGAGCGCCCATGATGCGTTGGATTATATAGAAAAGGCGGACGAGATTATTAGTAAAGTGTATCCTGATAGTCAAATGGAAAGGAATACTAAAGAATTAATAATAAGAATAAAAGAATATCAGGCAAATTATAATTTTGCATAATTTATTATAGGATATTATGGTCCCTCTAGCGTAGGGTAGTTGCGCGAATCGAGTTTAAGAATATAAGAGATGTTTTCGCAAAGAAGTGTTACAATGATAAGGTACTCGTGGCTGAGGATTTACATTTTAGAGGTAGAATTTCTATTTTTGAAGTAAGACCATGGAACAGGATAGGGACTTTGAAAGTTAAAAAGTGTCCCTCTAGATAGGAGAAGCGATAATAAATTGGGCACACAGAATAATAAACCATTAATCCGATTTACAGTGAATATTCCTTTAAAGTATAATGTATCAAATGTTCTCCATGATGAACAGGATTCTGAGTTTGTTATGGATTTGACAGAACCTGCTGAATATTCTTGTGCGATGGGTTCTTCCTCAATTATCCGTTTTAGCTCTTGGGATTATACGAAAACTATAGTATAATCCCAAGAGCTAAAACGGAGACATAAGGATGGCGACAGTAGATACCTCATTTTTAAATGCATTTTACCCAGAAGAAAGTTTGAAAATATCAAATGTTATCCAAGATAAAATTTTGATACGAATGAAATCTGTTACAGCATGTTGTACCTGTCCTAAGTGTGGACAAACAACAAATAATTATCATGGTACATATATGCGTAAGGTACAAGACTTGCCGATCCTTGGAAAGAACGTTCAGTTGGAGATAACCGCTCATGAGTATAATTGTATGAATTTTGTTTAGAAAAGTTTCAGGAATCAAAGTGATTCCTGAAATCTTAAAAATTAATCACGTTGAAATAAATCACGAGTGTATACTTTATCATGTACATCATCCAAATTAGAGTCATAGCGGTTTGCGATAATGCTGTGACTCATTTTTTTGAACTGATCCAGATTATTTACAACTTTACTTCCGAAAAAGGTGACACCATCTTCGAGAGTTGGTTCGTAAATGATAACAGTTGCGCCCTTCGCCTTGATACGCTTCATGACACCTTGAATACTGCTCTGGCGGAAGTTGTCGGAATTGCTTTTCATGGTAAGTCGGTAGACACCTATAATAATTTCTTTCTCTTTGGAAACATCCCATTGACTGTTGGCTTCATAGGCACCTGCCAATTGAAGAACACGGTCTGCAATAAAGTCTTTTCGGGTTCGGTTACTTTCTACAATAGCGGACATCATATTTTGTGGCACATCATTATAGTTGGCCAGAAGCTGTTTGGTATCTTTCGGGAGGCAGTAACCGCCATAACCGAAAGACGGATTGTTGTAATGGGTGCCGATACGCGGATCAAGACAGACACCATCAATGATCTGACGCGTATTTAAGTTGTGTACTTCGGCATAGCTGTCTAATTCATTAAAGAAACTGACACGAAGTGCAAGATACGTGTTAGCAAAAAGTTTAACTGCTTCGGCTTCTGTTGTCTCGGTAAAGAGAATATCAATGTTTTCTTTGATCGCACCGGCAGCCAAAAGGCTTGCAAAAGTCTTTGCCGCTTCTTTTAAGGAATCATCTTCCTGCGGTGCACCGACAATGATGCGGGATGGGTAGAGATTATCATATAATGCCCTTCCCTCTCGCAGGAATTCCGGTGAAAAGATAATATTATTACAATGATATTTCTCGCGGACGGATTTGGTATATCCTACCGGAACGGTAGATTTAATGACCATGATTGCATCCGGGTTATATTTCATTACCAGTTCAATGACATTTTCTACGCTGGATGTATCAAAGAAATTTAACTTAGGATCGTAATTAGTCGGTGTACTGATAATTACGAAGTCTGCTTTTTCATAGGCTGCTTTACTGTCTAAAGTAGCAGTCAGATTAAGATCGCGATCAGCAAGATACTCTTCAATCTCAGCATCAACGATCGGCGATTTCTTTTGGTTGATCATATCAACTTTTTCCGGCACAATATCTACCGCATAAACTTTATTGTGCTGCGACAATAAGATCGCATTTGAAAGTCCGACATAGCCGGTTCCTGCCACGGCGATTGTATATGAAGCTTTTTTTGTCATATTGATTCTCCATTTCTGCATCAGGCATAATATACCTGAATATCATTACCTATACATAATATATCATTGTAAGCATAGCGGTAAGGATTGTCAAGTATGCGGTAGATGGTGTATAATACAATGGAGTGACTTTGTAACCATGAAAAATAGAAGAGAGGGAATGGATTAAGAAATGACAAAGAATACGATTCCTGTTGTTTTTTCAGCAGATGCAAATTATGGATATCCGATGATCTTTTCAGTACTTTCGATGATACGCCATGCAAAGGAGGACACCCGTTATGAGTTTATACTGCTGGTGTCTCATGATTTTCCGCAGAAATATAAAGATGTGATCGACCGACACGCCAAAGAAGCAGATATGCTTGTCAGATATATTGATATGCAGGATGCTTTCGAAGATGTAAATATGCATATTAAACATATTACACAGGCGACATATTATCGCTTGAAACTGCCGGGACTTTTGCCGGATATAGACAAATGCCTGTATCTGGATGTTGATATTGTGGTACAGAACGATCTGACAGAATTATATGAACAGGATATGGAAGAGTATTACATTGCCGGTGTCAAAGCAGCAGGATATTATTATCCGGCGGAAAAGAAACAGCGTAACATGGATCGTCTTGAGATGCCGGTTTTTGACCAATATATCAATGCCGGAGTGCTTTTGATGAATTTGAAGAAACTGCGGGAAGATCATATGGAAGAGCAGTTTGAAAAGCTGATGGAACGCGATTACTCCAGTCAGGATCAGGACATTTTGAATGTGGCATGTTATGGTAAGATCAAGATACTTCCATTGAAATATAATGTGATGAATAAATACTATGTCAGTCATCCCGAAAATTATGATACCGATCAGAGAGTATCCGTCTGCTTTTCAAGAGAAGAGTTTGAAGAAGCCGGGAAAGATCCGTACATTATCCATTTTGCGGATCGATGGAAACCATGGGATGACATGGTTGGTGACATGGCAGAAAAGTGGTGGGAAGAAGTTATGGCTTCCGGTGAGTTCGTACACTTTTTTGAAGATTTTTATTTAGAGATCCAGAAGCACCAGCGTCGCATCAGTGAGACAAAGCAGAAAGAAAATGAAGCTTTTCGCGAGAAAGTGCTGAATGAGAGAAGAAAAATTGAGAATAAATATAACAAAGTGCGTGATGAAAAAGCAGCACTTCGTATTGAAAAAAATGAACGCATTAATGGTTTGAAACAGCGTATTGCGGAGAAGAACGAGCGTATTAACGGTTTGAAAGAAAATGTAGTCAAAAAGAGAGAAAGTATTGATTCACTCAAGAAGAGAAATCAGGCATTGACGCAGGAGATCGCGCAGATTAAAAATTCCAGATCTTATAAGATCAGCCGTGCGCTTACCTGGCTTCCAAGAAAGCTGAAAAGTCTTTTGAAAAGATAATTAAGATCAAAAATAATCAGAAAGAAGTAATCAGATTACGTGAGGAATAAGCAGGATGATAAGTGAGACAAACAAAAAAAGACGGATCCTATATCCGGTGGCATTTCTTTTGCCATTGCTGATCGCAACGACAGCCTGTATCTGTATGGGGATTACACCGTTTGGAGACAGGGCGTGGATCAAATGGGATTTGGAAATCCAGTATATTGATTATTTTGGATGGCTTCATAGTGTCATGCATGGTAATAGCAGCATTGCCTATTCGTTTTCAAAATCGTTAGGCGGTGCAACGATCGCACTGTATGCGTATTATCTGGCAAGTCCGGTCAACCTGCTTGTTTATTTCTTTGATCTGTCTCATCTGACAGAATTTGTGACTTTGGCACTTTTATTAAAGATCGCATTGAGCGGACTGATGTCGTATCTGTATCTGAGCATCCGTTTTCAAAAGAAAAAGGTCAGTTATCTGTTGCTTAGTACATCCTATGCTTTGATGGAATATGTCGTTGCTTATGCAAGCAATATGATGTTCTTGGATGGAGTGATCATGCTTCCGCTTGTTGCATTAGGTGTATATAAGCTTTTATATCAGAAGAAACCGACGCTTCTTTTGTTCTCTGCAGCCGGAGCAATCCTTTTTAACTGGTATACCGGGTACATGGTATGTGCATTCTCTGTGATCATGTTCCTTTTTGAACTCGGAATGCAAAAGAGAGCATGGAAGGAAAAGCTGGGTTCTTTCCTATCCTATGGAGTCACGATGCTTCTCGGTCTTGGTACAAGCGCAATGCTCTTTTTGCCGGCAATCCTTGCACAGATGAAAGGAAAGAGTAACTTTAGTTTAGAACAGCTTGCTCCTGCAGTACGGACAAGTTTAAAAGCCGTATTATCGACACTTTATATTTATTCCGAGACAAATGTCAGCAGTAATCCGGTTATCTATACCGGGGGGGTTGTACTGGTACTGTGTCTGGTGTTACTGCTCCATAAGGCGGTTCCAAAGCGTATACGGATCGGTCATCTTCTTTTTTTAGCGGTAGGGATCGGCTGCTTTTGCCTGACAACGACAGATGTGCTGTTATCCTGCGTCAGAATCGTCGGATCGTATTTCTTCCGCTATTCGTTCCTGCTAAGCTTCCTTTTCATCATGATTGCAGGACAGTGTCTGGAATATATCGGTCAGAATGAAAATGACAGCAAAGAAAGAAAAGGGATCAGTGAGAAATACGCTTTTTGCCTTGCCGTTCTGATCCTGATCGCCGGTACGCTTGTACTGGAATGGCAATCAGCGAAAAAGACTGCTCTTATAGCTATCGTGTTACTTCTTGCCATTTATGGCATCTGCTATTACGGCTTTTTGCATACGAAGAAAGTCCGGGCTCGTTATGCCTGTCTGCTTCTTGTCTTTGCAGGACTTTCAGGAGAGCTTTTCTTTAATATGAAAGAACAGTTAGGAACATATGTGATATCCGCAAAGACAGTTTCGAACTATTATAAAGAAACAAGTAATATGATTGATAGTTTACAGCTTGAAAAAGGTGACAGACTTGAAAAAACATTTAGCAAATTAACACTTTGGAGAGAGGGAGGCATTCCACCGACATCAGAAGGTATGTCTCTGGGTTATCATGGTATTACGCATTACAGCTCTACTTTTAATACCGAGCTTGCCGATCTTGGCAGACGCATGGGATATACCAAGGGTGCGGTTGCACCGACCGAGCTTACTTACAATGAGCCGATTCTTTTTTCGGATTCTCTTTTTGGTGTACGTTATACATTGACGGACAAGAAACTTTTGACTTCGACCTATCGAAGCAGAAAAACAGATTCCAGGAATTATTATGCATATGACAATCCGTATGCGTTGTCTCTTGGTTTTCTGGTATCGGAAAAGGCCAGAGATTTTACACCAAAGACGAATGTTTTTGAAAATCACCGAAAGACTGCCAAGCTTTTGATGGGAAAAGATGTTACGTTGTATCAGGATGCACAGATTACCATGAAAAAGACAAAGACGTCGCTTGTATGGACCGTAAAAGCAACAGCAGACGGACCATTTTATATGTATATGGATTGCAGCCATCCTGATAAGAAAATGTATATCAACGGAAAGTACCGCCAGATCTATTTTAATCGTTTCTATCGTAACTTAGTCTATCTTGGAGATTATAAGAAAGGACAGACGGTGACGATAGAACTGCGGGACGATCATGACAGCAAGACAGATCATCATGTGCTTGTCAAGACATTGAATATGCCGGTATTCGAAAAAATGATCGCAACATTTCAGGATAGTGCATGGGATCTAAAAGAGTTCTCGGACGGCAATGTCAAGGCGACGATTTCTTCTGATAAAAGAAGGCTTTGCATGACAACGGTACCGTATGATCCCGATTGGACCGTCCGTGTCAATGGCAAGAGTGTAAAGACAAAGTCCGTTGTCAATGGCATGATGGCATTTCATGTGCCAAAGGGTAAGAGTACGATCACGATGCATTACCGGCTTGCCGGACAGAAAAAAGGAATTGCGATCACGATCGTCAGTCTGCTTGTATTCTTTGGCTGGCAGTATATAGCAAAGAAACGTTTTTATCTTGCAAAAGAAGAGACCAAAGAAATACAAAATTAGAAAATATCTGCTTCTTTACGAAAAGGAAACATTTCCTAGATAGAATGATCCTACGAAAAGAAAACATCTTCCGGGTAGAATGATTCTACGAAAAGGAAATACCTACTGAGGAGAGATACTGAAAAAGAAGTGTCTTCCGGACAAAATGATTCTGATAAAGAAGCAGTACAGATAAAAAAGAAAGAGCAGGAAAAAGAGAATGTGGCAAAAAATCAAAAAAATCATATGCAGCGAAGCATTTATGTATTTGTTTATCGGTGGATGTACGACATTAGTAAATCTGGTCGTTTTTTCCGTTCTGACATATGGAACATCATTAGGGAACAGTGATCTGGGAATTACGATCAGCAATGTGATCTCTATCGTGTTGTCGATCCTGTTTGCTTATGTGACTAATAAACTGTTTGTGTTCCATTCAAAGACAAATTCTTTCAAAGAACTTTTGTATGAAATGGGCAAATTCATCGGTGCCCGTATTGCGACACTGGTTATAGAGGTCGGTGGTGTCTGGCTTGCTGTCAGCGTGATCGGTCAGGATAAAATGATAGGAAAATTAGAGACACAGGTGCTTGTGGTGATCGGAAATTACTTTATCAGTAAGTTTCTTGTCTTTACAGGCAATAAGGAGGACAAAGAATAATGAAAGATAAGAAGATTTCTGCGGTTGTATCCGTTTATAATGAAGAATTATCTTTACGGCATTTTTATCAGGTGACTTCCGAAATTTTAGAGAAATGTGCATGGGATTATGAGATCGTTTTTGTCAATGACGGAAGTCAGGATAAAAGCATGGAAATCTTAACGGAATTTGCACAGGCAAATGAAAAAGTAAAAGTAGTGAATTTTGCAAGAAACTTTGGTCATGAAGCAGCTATGATCGCAGGGATCGATCATGCAGGTGGAGAAGGGATCGTTTGTATGGATGCCGATCTGCAGCATCCACCGGAAAGCATTCCGGCAATCATTGAGAAATTTGAAGAAGGTTATGAAGTGATCTCCATGATCCGTACAAAGAATGAAGGTGCAGGGGTGATCAAAAAGATCACATCCGCAGCATTTTATCGTGTGCTGAATATGATGTCACCGGTTAAGTTTGAGAATAATTCTTCTGATTTTTTTGCGATCAGTAAGAATGTAGCCGAAGTTCTTCGGCAAGACTATAGAGAGAAAGTACGTTATCTGCGCGGATATGTACAGAGTGTCGGATTTAAGAAGACTACTTTGGAATTTGAAGCAAGAGACAGGGAAGCAGGAGAAAGCAAGTACAGTATCCGTAAGTTGATGCATTTTTCGATCAATGCATTATGCAGCTTTTCGGATCTGCCGTTAAAGCTTGGTATTTATTCCGGCATCTTTGTCGCATTGTGCGGAGTGATCTTAATGATCTATACGATCGTCAACAAGTTTGTCTATGGTGCGCCGGGAGGATATTCTACGATCATTGTGGCACTTTGCTTTATGTTTGCGATCACATTGATCATCATCGGCATTATCGGAGAATATATTTCGATTCTGTTTGCCGAGATCAAGGACAGACCGATCTACATTGTGCATAATGTCTTAAATGATGACAAGGCAGAAAAAGAAGAGGACACACATTAGAAAATGTTTCAAAATTTGAAAAGAAGCAGAGTGTATGGTATAATATTATAATTGCCTAGAGTATTTATTGTTTGATGCAGAACGCATACAGCGTTTGTTATAGGAAGAATGCGAAGGGGAGGTAAAGAATGCATTACGATTATCTGATTGTTGGTGCCGGATTATTTGGTGCAGTATTTGCACATGAGATGACAAAGGAAGGTAAGAAATGTCTCGTAGTAGAAAAGAGAGACCATATTGCCGGTAATATATATTGTGAAACAGTAGATGATATTCATGTTCATAAGTATGGTGCACATATTTTCCATACGTCGAATAAAAAAGTATGGGACTATATCAACACATTTGCGGAGTTTAATAATTATATCAATTCTCCGGTCGCATCATATAAGGATGAGCTTTACAATCTTCCGTTTAATATGAATACGTTCAGTAAGATGTGGGGGATCAAGACACCACAGGAAGCAAAAGATATCATTGCAAAGCAGATCAAAGAACTGGATATCAAGGAGCCCAAGAATTTGGAAGAGCAGGCTTTGTCTTTGGTTGGTCAGGATGTTTACCAAAAGCTGATCAAAGGCTATACAGAAAAGCAGTGGGGAAGAGATTGCAAAGATCTTCCAAGCTTTATCATCAAGCGTCTGCCGCTTCGCTTTGTCTATGATAACAATTATTTCAATGATCGTTTTCAGGGGATTCCGATCGGCGGTTATACACCGATCGTTGAGAAGATGTTAGAGGGCTGTGATGTTTTATTAAATACCGATTATTTTGAATATCGCAAAACCAATCCGGATATTGCCGATAAAGTGGTTTATACCGGAATGTTGGATAAATATTTTGATTATAAGCTTGGTGTTTTGGAATACCGTTCTGTACGCTTTGAGCATGAAAGACTGGATACAGACAATTATCAGGGAAATGCCGTTGTTAATTATACAGAAAGAGAAGTGCCTTATACACGTATTATCGAGCATAAGCATTTTGAGTTTGGCACACAGCCGACAACGGTGATCTCGAAAGAGTATCCGAGCGAATGGAAGCTTGGTGACGAACCATATTATCCGGTCAATGATAAAAAGAATGAAGAGTTAGCAAACGGATATCGTGAGCTGGCGGCAAAAGAGGAAAATGTGATCTTTGGAGGTCGTCTTGGCGAATATCGTTATTATGATATGGATAAAGTAATTGAGGCTGCATTACAGGCTGCAGCAGCACAAAAAGCAGAGTAAACAAAAAGAACAGCATTTGGTGAAGGAGTGGAAAATGGCTAAAGTATCAATAATTATCCCGACATATAATGTAGAGATGTATCTGGTAGAATGCATGGAAAGTATAATACACCAGACATTGAAGGATATAGAGATCATCTGTATCAACGATGGTTCTACAGATGGTTCTTTGGAAATTTTAAAAAGCTATGCGCAAAAAGATGACAGGATCGTATTAGTAGACAAAGAGAATGGCGGATATGGTATTGCCATGAATATCGGTCTTGAGAAAGCAACCGGTGAATATATCGGTATCGTTGAGCCGGATGATTTTGTTAAGCTTGATATGTATGAATCATTGTATCAGATCGCTAAGGATAACGATCTTGATTTTGTAAAAGCAGATTTTTATCGTTTCAAAAGAACGGATGAAGATGATATGAACATGGTTTATAACCATTTGTCTAAAAATCCGGAAGATTATAATAAAGTTTTTAACCCAAGCGAGGATACAGAAGCGATCCGCTATATTATGAATACCTGGAGCGGTATTTACAAAAAAGAATTTATCGAGAAGCATCATATCCGTCACAATGAGACACCGGGAGCTTCTTTCCAGGATAACGGATTCTGGTTCCAGACATTTATCTTTGCGACAAGGGCAATGATCGTAGACAAGCCATATTATATGAATCGTAGAGATAATCCGAACTCATCGGTTCATAACAGAGAAAAAGTATATTGCATGAATATCGAATACGATCATATCCGTGATATTCTTATGGAACATCCTGAGCTTTGGGAACGCTTTAAGGGAATGTACTGGTATAAGAAATACAATAACTACATCGGTACGATCCGTCGTATCGGGATGGAATATCGTCATGAGTTTGTGGAACGATTCAGTGCAGAATTTAAGCGCGGCTTAGAGAAGAAAGAATTAGATCCGTCTGTATTTTCGGTAGCAGCATGGAAGAAGATCCAGGTAGTGGCAGCAGAACCGGATACATTTTATAAAGTATGGGTTGTTGCCAGCGTAACCGAAAGAAAACTCAACAAGAAGATCATGCAGTTAGAAAGAAAGAACCAGAAACTTTCGAATGAACTTGCAATGATCAAAAGTTCAAAATCATACCGTATCGGACGCATTCTTCTGTTCATTCCACGCAAGCTTAAGGAATGGATCAAAGGGTCAAAGTAAGATTTTTCAGATAACAGACCGGGAGAAATCCCAGTAGAAGATCAGGGTTATAGATTGTAAAATAAGAAATGAGGTGTCATATGAATCATCCAAAAGTATCGGTGATCCTGCCGGTTTATAATGTAGAGAAATATTTAAAACAATGTATGGACAGTATTGTGAATCAGACATTGAAAGATATTGAGATCATTTGTGTAGATGATGGTTCAACAGATGCATCTCTTTCAATCTTGAAAGAATATGAAAAAGAAGATGACAGAGTAAAAGTGATCTGTCAGCAGAATGCCGGAGCCGGAGCAGCCCGTAACAACGGACTTTCAATCGCAACCGGTGAATATCTTTCTTTTTTGGATTCCGATGATTTCTTTTCATTGGATATGCTTGAGAAGTCTTATGCACAGGCAAAAAAGGAAGATGCAGATCTGATCGTTTTTCGTTCCGATCAATACAGGGAAGACTTAGATAAGATCGTAAAAGTAAGCTGGACATTACGTGAAAAAGCATTGCCTCCGTATCGTCCGATGACACATAGAACCTTTACGGATAATGTGTTTAAAGTATTTGTAGGCTGGGCATGGGACAAGCTTTTCAAAAGAGAATTTGTATTAGAACATGAATTACAATTTCAAGAGCAGCGCACCTCAAATGACTTGCTGTTTGTTTTTTCAGCGATCGTATTGGCAAAAAGAATTACGATCTTAGATGAACCGCTTGCCCACCAGAGAAGAAATAATCCGAATTCTTTATCAAATACCAGAGAGAAATCATGGCAGTGTTTTTACAATGCTTTAACAGCTCTGAAAGATAATCTGGTGAAATTTGGACTTTACAAGGAGCTTGAGCAGGACTATATTAATTATGGGCTTCATTTTAGCTTATGGAATCTGGATACTCTGACAGGTGCAAAGAAAGAGGTTCTTTTTGATAAGTTGAAAAAAGAATGGTTTGCGGCATTAGGGATTGCAAACAAGCCAAAAGAGTATTTTTATAATAAAAAAGAATTTGCAAAGTTTGAAAAGATCATGAATCAGTCATTTCAGGAAGTATATCCTGATGCAAAGTGATCAGGAAGCTGTATTTTAGAAGAGTGCAATATGAATTTTAAAGATCAGAAAATATAATAGCAATATAAAGTTTGACAGAATAAGAGGGCACAAGTACAATGAGGAAGCAATTGTTTTTTTATTGTATCAGGGGTAGTGCATAATAGCATGGAGGAAAAGATGAAAGATATTAAGGTGTCGGTGATTATGCCGGTATATAATGCGGCAGAATATTTATCCCGGACATTAGATGATGTAACGAACCAGACATTGCGGGATATACAGATTATTTGTGTGGATGATGGTTCAAAAGACAATTCCCGTGAGATTGTAAAAGAATATCAGAAAAAAGATGAACGTATTCAGTTAGTAGAGCAGGAAAATAAAAATGCCGGAGCAGCCAGAAATCATGGAATGCAATATGCAAAAGGCAAGTATGTTGTTTTTTGGGATTCGGATGACCTCTTTTTGGAGAATGCATTAGAAACCATGTATCTACAGGCAGAAAAGACACAGGCAGACATCTGTATTTGTGCTGCCAGAAGATATGATAACCAGACAGGAAAATATTTCTCATCCGATGCTTATCTGCGTCTGGATTACCTGCCGGAAAAAGAAGTCTTTCAAAAGACTGATATTCCGGATCATATTTTTAATCTGGCAACTAATGTACCATGGAATAAGATGTTTCTACGAAGCTTTATTATAGAAAATCATTTGGAATTTCAGGAGATCCGTCAGGCGAATGATACATTCTTTACATTGAGTGCATTTTACTTTGCAAAACGCATTTCTTATGTGACGGATGTATTGATCTCCTATCGTGTCAATAATGAGCAGAGTTTATCGGGAAAAGCGTCTGATACTGTTTTTTGTGCGTATGATTCCTATTGCAAGACAAAGGAATTGTTAGAAAAGCAGCCGGATTATGAGTTGGTCAGGAGAAGTTTTTTAAACAGAGCGATCAGTGGTTTTTATCATGCATTAAACATTCAGACAAATTTTGCATCGTATCAGATGTTATATGAAAAACTTGTAAAAGAGGGTTTTGAGGAATTTGGTCTGACAAAATGCACGGAAGATTTTTTCTTTGACAGTTGGATGTACACGGATATGCATAATATGCTTGAGTGGGCGCCGGGAGATTTTCTGGTCCAGAAAAGTATGGTGCGTCGCTTGAACGTCGAGAAGGCAAATGCACAGAAAAAAGAGCTGAATGCCAAGCTTGCTGCCAAGACAGAGAAGATTGAATCGAAGGATCGCAGAATTGAGAAGTTGAATGCACGTATTCAGGAGCTGAAAGATAAAAATTATGAGATCATGAATACAAAGCGATATAAAGTGGCAAGTTTTTTTGCAAAACCTTTTGAATGGTTCCGTAAAAGAAATGCAGAACCGGAAGAAAAAGAATAAGGGTAATATTTATATTCAGGCAGTACATCGGTACTGCCTGTGTTTGTGTTGTTACCGCTTTTATTTTGTAATGCTGTATAGGTAGGCACGTCCCTTTGTGCCGTTTTTTTTAATTACACCGATTTCTCTTAGGATGTTGATTCCTATCTGGGCATAGCGAAGTTTGATCTTAGCTTTCTTGGCAAACTCTTTTGCCGTGAAAACTTCCGGCAGTCCTTCCGGGATCAGGCATAGGTAATCCTCCTTCCTTGCTAAGAGGATCTCGTCGACAAGACGGACCGGGATGCGGTCATAACGTGTCGAACCTTTCTTTTTATCAGAACTCCAGCCATTGAGTAGACGATATTCCTTTGCATCAACAAACGTTAGACAGATCTGTAAATTTGAATTTGTCAGATAGGATTTGATCTTATACAATTCATAAAACGAATCAAAAGGACTCCCGGTTTTGGGAGATTTTCTTTTCTTGCTGATTTCTCCGGTACTTTCATTGATCCAGTACAGCCATTTGGTATGAGTGATCGGATACACGATTGTTACCGGATATTCTTCCAGAAACGTATCTAATTTTTTTCGCATTGCATTAAAACTTCCGGTCTGTATTTCAATGATTTCATTATCGCGGAAAATGTCCGCAACATATCCATTGATCCGTATTTCCTGATGAGTGTGATCCGGTTCATAAAAACGCTTGAGTACAGCATGCATTGTTTTTTCCTGTAACGTGCCAATACCGTTTTTGGCATGTTCTTTTTCTATGATATCTTCGCAGGCTGCATCAAAAAGTTTCTCATCGTATGCACTCACACTCATAATATGTTCCTCCGTAGTGTTGTTTCATGTACTTTCGGTATCTTCTCAAAACGAATCTTTTCGGCTGGATTTCCGATATAATAACTCTAAAATCCAAGCGTTGCACGCTTGTCGCACTTTGTGCTTGAAGATTATATCGTTTAAAAATCCATCTCGAAAAATTTCGTTCAAAAGATTATGAAAGTACAATATCTTTTTCTTTTAAAATACAACAAAATAATAATTATATTATAGGAGAAAATGTTATGTGTGAAAATAGTTTTTTGTGAATTAGGAAGATGCATTTATTTTTGTTATTTGGGAAAAGAAAAGTTTTACGCATTTCGTTTTTTTTTGCACTTTAAAGGGATAGAACAAGCTTTTTTGGTTAATACTTTGTAGCGAAGAAAATGACGAGTTATTGCATTGGAAAATGAGGAGCTTTTGATGCTATGGAAAAAGATATGACAGGAAAAGAATCAATACAGATGGAGCAAAAGAAGACGGATGTTTTTAGAGGGAATTATGACCAACGCAAGAAAGCAGTTGAAGAACTACTGCATTTGGATGTAAATTTTGATATTTTGCATAAAGAGCTGGTGATCGGGAATAAAAGGGCAGTATTATATTCTATTGACGGCTTTTTGAAAAGCTCGGTCATTGAGAAGATGTTAGAGTTTTTCAGTTCAATAAAAGCGGAAGACGTGCCGGAGAAATATGATGATTTTGTTAGAAAATTTGCACCTTTTGCTGATATTACAACGATTGAGACGCAAAAGGATTTTGTGAAATATGTCTTAGCGGGTTTGACTTGCTTTTTTATTGAGGGATATCAGCAGGTTCTTGCATTTGATCTGAGAGAATATCCGGGCAGAAATGTAGACGAACCAGAAAAGGACAAGGTGCTTCGTGGTTCAAGAGATGGTTTTATCGAAGCGTTGATCCCGAATGCCGGTCTGATACGACGAAGGATCCGGGATACCAATCTGATCTTTCAGATGGAAAATGTCGGGCGAAGTTCGAAGACGGATGTTGCCGTGATCTATATGAAGGATCGCGTTAAGCCGCAGGCTTTACAAAATGTGATACAAAAGATCCAAAAAATTAATGTGGATTCCCTGTCGATGAACAAAGAAAGCCTGGCTGAAGTGCTTTTTCCGAGAAGCTGGTATAATCCATTTCCGAAGTTTAAATATACAGAGCGACCAGACGCCACAGCGGCCTGTCTGTTAGAAGGCAGTATTGTGATCATGGTGGATAATTCACCGGCTGCGATGATTATTCCAACTTCTTTATTTAGCATACTTGAGGATGCAAACGATTATTATTTTCCGCCGATCACCGGCACATATCTGCGTCTGACACGTATTATAACGAGTATAGTTGCAATTTATATTACACCATTGTTTCTGCTTCTGATCGAACATCCTGAATGGGTACCACAGGTATTTGATTTTATTTTGATTGAAGATGAAGTAAATGTACCACCGGTGATCCAGTTTCTGATATTGGAATTTGCAATCGATGGTTTGAAGATGGCATCGATCAATACGCCTAATATGCTGACAACGCCGCTTAGTATCGTTGCCGGTATCGTTTTTGGCGATTATACGGTAAATTCCGGCTGGTTTAATTCGGAGATCATGCTATATATGGCATTTGTCGCAGTTGCGAATTATACACAGGCGAATATGGAATTGGGTTATGCGATCAAGTTTTTCAGAATGTTATGTCTGATCTTAACGGCAGCTTTTGGACTGGGTGGTTTTATCGTTGGAAGTTTACTGATTGTCGCTGCCTTGTTTTTAAATCCTGTTTTGAATGGCAGAGGATATCTCTTTCCGCTGTTCCCGTTTGATGGGCAGCAACTTTTGCGACGATTTTTTCGTGTGTCTCTGCCTTATGTCGAAAAAAAGACAAAAACCGGTCAAAAATAGTTACTGTCCATAAAGGAAAATTTTGTATGGTTTTTTCTTTTTTTTCGATTTATTTGCTGGATTTAATTTATAGATTTTATAGAATTGTTGCAAAAAAAGCCTGAAAGTAAGTCAGAAATGTTGTAAAAATATCTGAAAGTATGCTGAAAATGTTGTAAAATTTTCCGGTTTTTATGCACTTCAAATTGATTTTATGACTTGTATTTTAATAAGAAGTGTGATAAGATACGTTCGGCACTTGGGGAAAAGTACTTTTTCAAGTGATTTTTTGCTTTATATGTAGTCCGATAAAGCAGACGCGAAATATGCTATAGCGAGAGATAGTATACGAAAAAACGATGACGCACTCGTGCAGTAATGGATTTGATTGACTGTTTTGAGCCGCCACCGAAGGTACACCGGGAAAAAGAGACATAGGAGGCGTTATATTATGAAGAGTTGTAAGAAACTTTTATGGGCTATCGGATTGCTCCTGGGCGCATTTGTGTTAAATCCAAACGTTGCATTTGCGGCTGAAAAGGGAGCAGAGCAGAATATAGGAAGCACACTACCATTAGCTTTTTGTATTCCGTTTGCAGGTTTACTGTTATGTATTGCTGTATGCCCGCTGGTTATTGAAAGATGGTGGGATAAAAATAAGCAGTATGCTGTTATTTTGTGGTCACTTGCCTTTGTGATTCCTTTTATCTTCTATGCAGGAGCACACGAAGCGTTTAGTGAAGTATTAGAGACTGTATTTGGTGATTATATCACATTTATTGTTTTATTATTTGGTCTTTTCTGTGTAGCAGGAAATATCTGTCTGGAAGGCGATCTGGTTGGTAAACCGAAGTTAAATGTATTGCTTTTACTGATAGGTACGTTGCTTTCAAGCTGGATCGGTACAACCGGTGCAAGCATGGTTATGATCCGTCCGTTGATCCGTGCTAACAAATGGCGTCATCGTAAAGTACAGATAGTCGTATTCTTTATCTTTTTGGTATCAAATATCGGCGGTTGTCTGACACCGGTGGGTGATCCGCCATTGTTAATGGGATTTACCAGAGGCGTTGATTTCTTCTGGAGCATGCATTTACTTCCTGTTATGCTTCTAAATGTTGTATTGCTTTTAACTTTGTTCTTTATTCTTGATACAAGAGCGTATAAGAAAGATCTTGCTGATGGTGCAGCACCGGATCAGAGTGAAGATAAGAAACCTTTGAAACTGTCAGGTGCTCACAACATTATTTTCCTTGTAATGATCGTAGGTGCGGTTGTACTGAGTGGCGTTCTGCCTAAGACAGTTCCGTTCTTTAGTCGCAGCATTCATATTTTTGGTGCTGCTAAGTTAGAATTTTCTGCAATCTTTGAAGTGATCATTATTCTGTTGGCAGCATTTGGTTCTTATAAGACAACGAAGAATGAAGTGCGTGAAGCAAATAACTTTACATGGGGAGCGATTCAGGAAGTTGCGATCCTTTTCATTGGTATTTTCATTACTATGATTCCTGCTCTTTTGATATTAAAGGCACAGGGTGCTTCTCTTGGTATTGAAAAGCCATGGCAGTTCTTCTGGATCACAGGTGCATTATCAAGTTTCCTTGATAACACACCAACGTATCTGGTATTCTTTACCACAGCAGCTTCTTTAGGTTTCCATGAAGGAATCAAGACGGTTGTAGGATATATTCCGGAGATCATCTTAATGGCGATCTCATGCGGTGCGGTATTTATGGGTGCGATCACATATATCGGAAATGCACCAAACTTCATGGTTCGTTCGATCGCAGAGGAAAACGGAATTAAAATGCCATCATTCTTTAGTTATCTGGGATGGTCATTAACTTGTTTAATACCTGTCTTTTTGATCGACATGCTGGTCTTCTTCCTATAAGATCGTATCTTCAAAAAGCACAAGACATATCGCAATAAAAATGTTATGATAATTCAGGGGATACCCCATACGATTTTAGTATCAAAAATCACGGGTGTCTCCTGAATTTTTTGCATCTTCCAACCTATACAGCATTCTGTCCTTCTGCACGGCACTATGCCTGATAATGTATGGGATGTGTCAGCCATAGAGCCATATTTTGATACGATCTGCTTTTTATGTGTCAGTCAGTGAGGTGTAGAGTCATATTTTGATGAGATCTGTTTTCATGTGTCAGCCAGTAAGGTGTAGAGCCATATTTTGATAGGTTCTGTTTTCATGTGTCAGCCGCATAAGAATGACTGCTGTGTTTTGATATTTTTCTAATTTTTAGAGATACGCCAGCCTGTTAGGATATCAGAATTTTTATGCTTTTTTGCATGTGGGCGCGGTTCATAACTATAGGGGCGACTCAGCCTGAGTAGCATTGCTGTGCAGGGTACGCTTCCGCTTCGCAAAGCCACGTAGCGCACACATAGCACTTCAAAAAAGCAGATCATTTTTTGAAGCGCAAGTGGCGACGGGCTTAGAGAGCCCTGACAGCAATGTACATCAGGACTGGCCTTGCCCCTATATCAGATGAGAGCGCCCCACAATAGGGCAAAAAAGCAAAAATTCATAGATATCCTTACAGGGTGATACAGTACCTGAAAATTAGAAAAATATCAAAATATAGCTTGATGTCTTACTAGCTGACACAATAAAAAACAGAACTCTATCAAAATATGACATGGAGATCATGGGCTGACACAATAAAAAACAGATCTTATCAAAATATGGTATAGAGATAACAGGCTGACATATAAAAAGCAGAAAGTTATCAAAATATGGCATAAAGGATAGCAGGCTGGCACGGTATGAGGCCTTGTGAGCATAGTGCCATGCAGAAGGAAAAAGCTGTGTTTGTTGGAAGATGCAAAAAGAAATGGAGGAAGAAGACGTGATTTTTGATACGCATGCACATTATGATGATGAGGCTTATGAGGAAGATAGAGAGGATATATTGAAGTTGATACGGCAGGATGGTGTCGGTCTGGTTACAGACGTTGGTGCAACGATCGCATCTACCAAAAAAGCAGTTGCTTTGAGTGAACAATATGACTTTATTTATGCGGCTATCGGTGTGCATCCCGAAGGGGTGGAAGAACTGACCAATCAGGATATGGACTGGCTTTGCGAACTTGCAAAAAGAGAGAAAGTTGTAGCGATCGGAGAGATTGGGTTAGATTATTACTATGAAGATCCGAAGCGTGATATACAAAAGATATGGTTTCGTAAGCAGCTTGAGGTTGCCAGAAAGACAGGACTTCCGGTTGTGATCCACAGCAGGGATGCAGCACAGGATACGCTAGATATCATAAAGGAAGAGCATGGCGAGCAGATAGGCGGTGTGATCCATTGTTTTTCTTATGGAAAAGAAATGGCACAGATTTATCTGGATATGGGATTTTATCTTGGAATTGGCGGTGTCGTTACTTTTAAGAATGGCAAGAAATTAAAAGAAGTTGTAAAATGTACCCCGATCGAGCGTATTGTTCTTGAAACGGATGCACCTTATCTGACACCGGAACCAAACAGAGGAAAAAGAAATGCATCGCATTATTTAAAGTACGTTGCGCAGGAAATTGCACAGTTAAAAGGAATGACAGTTAAAGAAGTTATTGACGTGACAACGAAAAATGCAAAAGAGATGTATCGCATTTAGACAGGGAGAATAGGAGTCATAGCATGATAGAAAAAGTAGCTGCTGGGTAACAGAAGTGAGAACGCTATAAGAAGAATATAGAAAAAGCAACCGCTGGATAACGTTATAAGAAGAATGAAGAAAAGCAGCTTTGGAGAATAGGAACAGTAAATTCATAGATAAAGCAATTGCTGCTTAATAGAGGTGATAACGCGATAAGCAAAACACAGTAAAGTTATGAAAAGCAAAACGGCTTCGAGTAAAATAGTAAAATGTAACACAGAAGAAAGCTGATAGGATAAGATAACAGGTCTGCAAAAGACAGAAAGGATGTGGCAGATGGCAACATTAGGAATTCCGCAAAATACGATTGAAATATTACAGAAGTATAATTTTCGTTTTCAAAAAAAGTTTGGTCAGAATTTTCTGATCGATACACATGTACTTGAAAAGATCATTGAGTCGGCAGGAATTACAAAAGACGATTTTGTGCTGGAGATCGGACCGGGAATCGGAACAATGACGCAGTATCTTTGTGAAAATGCACGTCAGGTCATGGCGGTAGAGATTGATGATAATTTAATCCCGATCTTACAGGATACATTGTCGGCATATGATAATGTTACGGTGGTCAATCAGGACATTTTGAAGTTAGACATTGCAAAAACAGCACAGGAATATAATGATGGTAAACCGATTAAAGTTGTCGCAAATCTGCCATATTATATTACTACACCGATCATTATGGGGCTGTTTGAAAGCCATGTACCTTTAGAAAGCATTACCGTTATGGTGCAAAAAGAGGTGGCTGACCGTATGCAGTCAGATCCCGGATCAAAGGATTACGGTGCACTTTCGTTAGCAGTACAATATTATGCAAAGGCAGAGATTGTTGCGAATGTACCGCCAAACTGCTTTATGCCAAGGCCAAATGTAGGAAGTGCTGTAATCCGACTGACCTGTCATAAGCAGAATCCGATACAGGTGCAGGATGAAAAATTTATGTTTCGTGTTATTCGCGCATCATTTAACCAGCGCAGAAAGACATTGCAAAATGGTCTTGGAAATGATGCGAGTCTGCCTGTTACGAAAGAGCAGGCAAAAGAAGCATTAGAGCAGATGGGGCTGGCACCGACGATTCGTGGAGAACGTTTATCGTTAGAGGAATTTGCACGGTTAAGTGATATTTTATCAGCTATGAGAAAAGCCTGAGAAGCTGATGTGATCAGAACACTATAGGAATGGTAACAAAGAAGAAAAGATCCTTATTAAGATAAAAATGAAAAGAATGGCAAATAGTATAGGAGATGACAGGAATGGATATTCGTGGACGTTTAGCAGAGTTCAGAAAGCAGATGGAAAAGGAACAAATGGATCTGTATTATGTACCGACAAATGATTTTCATGGATCGGAATATATCAGTGATTATTTTAAAGTCAGAGAGTTTTTATCCGGCTTTGATGGATCTGCAGGTGAATTAGTGATCACACAGCAGGAAGCAGGACTGTGGACAGATGGCAGATACTTTTTACAGGCTAAAAAGCAGTTAGAAGGCAGTGGCATCACATTATATCGTTCCGGTCAGGAAGGTGTGATAAAGCTTAATGATTTCATTTATGAAAAAATGCCGGAAGGCGGAAAACTGGGATGTGACGGACGACTGGTGTCACAGGCATGGGCAGAAGGCATAGTAAGAATGCTTAGCCGCAAGAGTGCAGGATTGGTCACTTCACCAGATATTGCAAATCTTGTCTGGAAAGACAGACCGGAACTGCTCCATCAAAAAGCATGGATATTATCAGAAGATTATGCAGGCGAAAGCCGTCAGAGTAAATTGCAAAAAGTACGCAAATTTATGGAGAAATGGAACGGATCACATTTTATCCTGAATTCGCTTGATGACATTGCGTGGCTTTTAAATATCAGAGGAAATGATATTCCATGTAATCCGGTTGTTTTATCGTATTTGATCGTTGAAAAAGAACAATGTTTTCTTTTTGCGGGAAATAACATTTTCGGTCAGGAGCAAAAGCAGCAATTAGAAGCAGATGGGATTATTTTGCGTGAGTATGATGCGGTATATGATTATGCGAAGAGTTTTCCACAAGGAGATAAGATATTCGCAGATAAACGCACAATAAACCATGAAATTGTGGAAAACTTTCCGAAAAACACAAGAATTGTGGATATGGCAAGTCCGGTTACGTATTGGAAGTCCATTAAAAATGAAACAGAGATTGCTAATGAAAAAGATGCACATATCAAAGATGGAGTTGCTGTGACCCGTTTTATTTACTGGCTAAAGAAAAATATCGGAAAAGAAACGATTACTGAGATTTCAGCGGCACAAAAGCTTGAGGCATTTCGAATGGAAGGACAGCATTACCTTGGACCAAGCTTTGATCCGATCGCAGGCTACGGAGCACATGGTGCGATTGTACATTATTCTGCAACGAAAGAAACCAATGCGGTTTTAAAAGAGCAGAATTTTCTTTTGCTTGATACCGGTGGTCAGTATATGGAAGGAACGACAGATATTACAAGAACGATTCTGCTTGGTAAGGCGACGAAAGAACAGCAGAAATATTATACAGCCGTTCTTCGAGGTAACCTAAATCTTTGCAATGCGACGTTCTTATATGGCTGTTCCGGTGTGGCTCTGGATTATGCAGCGCGCGAGCCTTTGTGGGAAATGGGTTGTGATTACAATCATGGCACCGGACATGGTGTTGGTTATCTTTTAAATGTACATGAAGGTAATAATGCATTCCGCTATAGAATCCTTTCAGGCCCCGGCAAAAATCCGGTACTGGAAGCAGGTATGATCACATCGGATGAACCGGGAATCTATCTGGAAGGAAAGTTTGGAATCCGTCTGGAAAATCTGATCCTTTGTGTAAAGAAAGAAAAAAATGAATTTGGTCAGTTTATGGGATTCGAGCCATTGACGTATGTTCCTTTTGACCGTGCAGCGATTGACATATCACAAATGAACCAAAAAGAGATTGCACGCTTGAATGCATATCACCGGGAGGTATACGAAAAGATCAGCCCATATCTGAATGAAGAAGAAAAAGAGTGGTTGCAAAAAGAGTGCGAACCATTTGTATAAAACTGAAAAAAAGAAAGTATGCCATAAGAGAACAAACTACTTGCATTCATTCCTTTTTCCACTGCGGGATTACTTTATAGATCAAGGTTGCATACAGCAGATACAAAAGCAAAGCTGCGATCACGTCTAAGAAAGAATGTTGCTTTAAGAACATTGTAGACAGACAGATCAAAGAGCAAAGCAGCAATGAAGCCGGTCGCAGCCATTTGATCTTTTTAATCCGTGGACTTGTGACCAAGGCTACATGGATCGCTACAGCGTTAAAGACATGAATGCTTGGAAAGACATTTGTATGCGTATCACTATCATAAATAAATTGTACAATATCTGTCAGGATATTTGGATGTGCAAAAGCTTCCGGGCGAAGATTTTGTTCATTTGGAAAAAAGTAATAGATCAACAGGCAGGTTGTCATTCCTGTGATCAAAGTGGTCACACAATGATAATAGTCTTCTAAGTGATCTTTTTGAAAATAAAGATATACAATGACAACTAACACATATAAGAACCACAAAACATACGGAATTACAAAAAGTTCATTAAAGGGAATGATATCATCAATAAAACAATGGATCGGTTGAAAAGATACATCATTTCTTGCTTCCAGCCATGTAAAAAAATGCATGTAAACCGGGATATATAATGCAAAAAGAGCATGTTTGTTCTTTTTTAAAAAATTCAATAACATAAAATGTATCCTCTCTGTATCTGTTTTATTAAAGCTTCAAAAATGGATGTACCGGCTTTTCTGATACATCTGCTTCATGGAATAGGAAACTGCTCGTATGGTAGCGGTACACCAGCAAGAATTGCTTTAGCAATTCTTGGAGTGCAAAGCGCCGGCTTTGCACTTTTTTA
>ERZ860148.491-NODE-491-length-31566-cov-11.016407_pt1 | contig 31566 bp, 28 predicted proteins | sample MGYA00509981_ERZ860148 | MGnify/ENA primary metagenome ERZ860148 (study PRJEB30046, sample SAMN00715199) | human gut metagenome | study: EMG produced TPA metagenomics assembly of the A metagenome-wide association study of gut microbiota in type 2...
CCACCTACAAGCGGCAGTTCAAAACCTAAACTCGGGTTACTTCAATATTTCACGGACGCAGTCAGCGATGTCGTCATCCTTGCAGTCAGCAAAGAAGTGTTTTGTAAAGTGTTCTCCGCTTAAAGCTCCTTTGACAAGCTCATGATTTAATTCTTTTAAGATCGTGACAAGATCCTTGTGTGTAACAGCCTTCACTTCATCCAAAATCTTCTTATTGCGCTGTTCCGGCACAACGCGTTCTTTTGGATAGCCGCCACCACCAGGAGTGCAGAATAATTTTTCAAAAATATAGGTCAGATTTAATTCACCGCCCCAGCCAAAATTTTCTGCAAATGGGAGCGCAATACAGTTTCCATCGTTTACCTGTGAGAACAGATAGGCATCTAACGGAGATTCAATATGACCGCAGAGTACCTTTGGGAAAGCGTTGCAGGCGAGCATAGCACCCTCGCCGGTTCCGCAGCCTGTAATAACAAAATCAGCAGCCCCGGAGTTTAATAATACAGCGGCAAGAATTCCATTTTGTACATAAGTGAGCGGATGATCGTCCTCGGCGGAGTACATTCCGTAATTGACAACTTCGTGCCCCATAGGTTCAACGACTGATTTTAATGTCTGGAAAATCAGCTCGTTTTTGGCAGCCTGGCTGTTTTCATTGATTAATGCTATTTTCATAAAATAATACCTTCTCTCTAAAAAAATGTAGGATGGATGATGAAAAAACTACATCAGATCTTTCATGTCACAGTTATCCATGTCATCAAAGTCCTGATTTTCGCCAACCATTCCCCAGATAAATGTGTAAGCCTGGGTGCCGCAGCCGGAGTGGATGGACCAGCTAGGGGAGATGACTGCCTGCTCGTTCCGCATCACGATATGACGTGTTTCCGTTGGCTCTCCCATATAATGCATGACAAGGGCATCTTCTGGCATATCAAAGTACAGATAGACTTCCATACGTCTGTCATGCGTGTGGCAAGGCATCGTGTTCCATACACTTCCCGGTTCTAATTTTGTCATTCCCATCTCTAACTGGCAGCTCTCTACCTGACCGGGAAGGATATATTTACAGATCGTTCTGTGGTTGGCAGATTCTAAGGAACCTAATTCTACTTTGTTACAGTCTTTTACGATCACAACACCATCTTCCGGTGTGCCTTCCGGTTTGATCAGAACAGTTGGACAGGTTCTGTGGGCAGGAGCACTGTTTAAGTAGAATTTGGCAGGCGCAGATGGATCAACACTCTCAAAAGTGATGTCTTTGGAACCCATTCCGATATACATGCCTTCTTTATGACCAACGTTATATACTTTGCCATCGACAGTGATTTTTCCGGCTCCCCCGATGTTGATGACACCGAGCTCGCGTCGCTCACAGAAATACTGTGCACGAAGTTCATCTCCGGCAGTCAGAGTTAAAGGCTTTATAGGAACAGCAGAACCGGTAATGATACGGTCAATGTGACTGTATACCAGTTTGATCTGATCCGGCTGGAACAGATCGTCAATCAAAAATTCTTCTCTTAATCGCTCCGTTGTGTAATGCTTGACATCTCTTGGAGATGCGGCAGTTCGTAATTCCATAATACATCCTTCTCCTTAAATAAAAATTATTTTGCTAACTCTAAATCAAAATTAAAGTAGTTTACAGCATTGTTATAAGAAATTCCACGTACAATTTCCTCGAGTGTCTCATAATCAGCCGGATATTCCCCGTTTTCTACCCATGTGCCGATCAGATTGCAGAGGATTCTTCTGAAATAATCGTGGCGTGTGTAAGATAAAAAGCTTCTGGAATCTGTTAACATTCCAACAAAACCGGAAAGGTTTCCGAGATTTGCAAGGGAGATCATCTGGTCAGTCATGCCGGTCTTATGATCGTTGAACCACCATGCGGAACCCTGCTGGATCTTTGCAACAGCAGTGGAATCCTGGAAACATCCAAGGATCGTACCGATGGACTGGTTATCGTTTGGATTTAAGCTGTATAAAATGGTTTTTGGAAGCTCGTCTGTACTGTTTAATGCATTTAAGAAATCTGCCATTTCGGAAGATGGAGCATAGTTATTGATGCAGTCGTAACCGGTATCAGGACCAAGTTTGTTGAACATTGGAGTGTTGTTGTCACGTTTGCATCCATAATGAAGCTGCATTACCCAGTTTCTCTTAGCGTACTCTTTTCCAACAAAAACCATAAATGCTGTTTTGAAAATGATTTCTTCCTCTTTTGTGATGGAAGCTCCACCAAGACGTTTTGCAAAAATAGATTCTACAGTCTCAGCAGAAGCAGGAGCGTACATCACATACTCTAAACCGTGATCGGATACAGAGCATCCCATGGAAGCAAAGAAGTTCATACGGCTTTTTAATGCCTCACACAAAGAAGCAAAGGAATCTACCTTGATACCGGAAACATCAGATAAAGTCGCAAGGTAATCAAGATAAGTTGGTTTTTCGATATTCATTGCTTTATCAGGACGCCATGCCGGAAGAACCTGAACGTCAAAGCTGTTGTCCTCTGCGATCTTTTTGTGCCACTCTAAGCTGTCAACAGGATCGTCTGTTGTACAGATCAAAGTTACGTTGGACTGTTTGATGATATTGCGGACAGACATGGATGGATCTGCAAGCTTTTCGTTACAGAGATTCCAGACTTCCTCCGCTGTTTTTTTGTTCAAAACACCGTGGTATCCGAAATATTTCTGCAATTCGAGATGGCTCCAGTGGAAAAGTGGGTTTCCGATTGCTTTTCCTAAGCACTCAGCCCATTTCAAAAATTTTTCTTTGTCTGGAGCTTCCCCGGTGATGTAGTATTCATCCACACCGCAGGAACGCATAAAGCGCCATTTGTAGTGGTCGCCGCCGAGCCATACCTGAGTGATGTTTTCGAACTGGCGGTCCTCGTAAATCTCCTGTGGATTGATATGGCAGTGATAATCTAATACAGGTGTTGTCGCTGCATAATCAAAATATAATTTCTGAGCTGTTTCGTTGGAAAGAAGAAAATTCTTGTCCATAAATGGTTTCATAATAATGTCCTCCTAAAAGTTAAAATAATGTTGTTCCTCGTTTTATGATTTTTCCAGAGAAAATCGATTTTTTGGGCATTTCCTCTCCGGCTAAAACACCGAGCAATGTCTGGACTAACTGGTGTGTCTGGGTTTCTAAACGGTTGTCAACAGAAGTCAGCTCCGGTGTACAGCAGTTTGTCAGCATGGAGTTGTTATATCCCATAACGGAAAGGTCTTCCGGGATGCGAATCCCTTTTTTCTGCGCATATTTGATACTGCCAATCGCAAGGGAATCGTCAGAAGTCATGATGCCATGAAAAGGCGCCCCTTTTTTTGCAATGTCTGCCACAAAGTCGGCAATCTCATCCAGATGTTCGATATTGCCGTCGTAAAAGTGGATCAGTTTTTCAAAACCCGGAATATTGTGTTCTTTCATTGCATCGCGGAATCCGTGAAGCTTCTTTAAGCCACTGTAGGATTTGGAATCATACAGATACAGGATATCCGTGATTCCTGCCTGGATCATTTCAGCTGTTGCCTCAAACATGGTTCCATAATCATCACAGAGTGTACTGTAAACATTCGGATAATCAAAGGAAGCATTTAACAGCATGATTGGAACCTGCGTGGAAACATCCTTAATATACTGGTTTTCATCCTCGGTGGAACCGATGAAGTTAGAACCTACCAATATAATGCTGTCCACCTTTTTGGAAAGAATTAAATTAAGGTAATTCTTTTTGATGTCCAGATTATAACCGGTACAGCATAAAAGAGATTCGTATCCGTTTGCCTGTAATTCCTGCTCCAGAAAGTAGACTGCCTTTGCAAGAAAGAGGTCAGACGAATCTGCACAGAGAATACCGATCGTTTTTAAGGAATGCAGTCCCATGCCGCGCGCAAAAGCATTTGGAGTGTAATCGTATTTGTCGATGACATCCATGACTTTTTTGCGGGTGGATGGGCGGACGTTTTCACTGCCATTTAAAACACGTGATACAGTGGCGATGGAAACACCGGCTTTTTTTGAAATGTCGTAAATTGTCATTGCCATAGTAAATCCCCTGAAAAATGTGTTCTATGTAAGAAATGGACTTCCTTACATTATTATAAAGCTGCTTATGTATTATAAAAATGAAAGCAGTTACACTGCAATCATAAATATTATACAACAAGCAAAAAAATAAAGCAACAAAAGAAATGGCAAAAATAACAAAAATGTTAAAATAATACGTGCAACATCAACAAAAATATGCGAAATGTACAAAATAATCAAAAATACATATTGACGAAATTGAAAAAAAGTGTAAGAATACAAAATGTAAACGCTTACAAATTGTAAAAATAAATAAAGCGAAACAATGATGAAAAAATGAATCGGGAGGCTGGAAATGGAACTTTTAAGTAAAGCAAAGACAGGAAAAGTAGAAAGACCTGTCAAAGTATTACAGTTTGGTGAGGGAAATTTTCTTCGTGCATTTGTGGATTACATGATCGATATTGCAAATGAGAGCGGAGATTTTAATGGAGATATCGTACTTGTAAAACCGATCGAGTTTGGAACACTGGATCGTTTCCATGATCAGGAGTGTCAGTACACAGTACAGTTGAGAGGAATTGTGGACGGAGAACCAAAACGTATCAATCGTATCGTGACCAGCGTGACGGATGTGGTAGATGCCTATGGAGAATATGAAAAGTATGCATCATATGCAAAATTAGATACCTTACGTTTTATCGTATCCAACACAACCGAAGCAGGAATCGTCTATGACGATACAGATAAAATAGAGTTAAATCCTCCAAAGAGTTATCCGGGAAAACTGACAAAGTTCTTATATGAGAGATACAGACATTTTAACGGTGCGGAGGACAAGGGGCTTGTGATGCTTCCGGTAGAGCTGATCGACGATAATGGAATCCATTTGAAAGAATGTGTTTTAAAACTGGCAGCACTTTGGAATCTGGAAGAAGGATTCACAAACTGGGTCAATGAGGCATGTGTGTTCACCTCTACATTAGTAGACCGTATCGTAACCGGATATCCGAGAGATGAGGCAGAAGAGCTTTGCAAAGAATTTGGATATCAGGATAACCTGATTGTTACCGGTGAGCCATTTGCGTTGTGGGTGATCGAGAGTGCAAAAGATATCAGTGAGGAGTTCCCACTCCCAAAAGCTGGTCTGCCGGTAATCTTCACAGACAACCAGAAACCTTACAAGCAGAGAAAAGTAAGAATTTTAAATGGAGCACATACTTCCTTTGTTCTCGCGTCTTATCTGGCAGGAAATGATATTGTTCTCGAATCCATGCAGGATGAACTGATCTTCAACTTTATGAAGAAGACAATTTTTGAGGAAGTGATCCCGACACTGACATTGCCAAAACAGGATCTGATCGATTTTGCAAATGCAGTGATCACAAGATTTAACAATCCTTATGTAAAACATGCATTATTATCCATCTCTTTGAACTCTGTTTCAAAATGGAGAGCGAGATGCATGCCAAGCTTTTTGGGATATATTGAAAAAGAAGGAAAACTTCCCGAGCATTTGACATTCTCACTTGCAGCGTTGATGGCATTCTACACTGGAACAGAGATCAGGGACAAAGCGTTGATCGGACACCGTGGAGAGCAGGAATACAATATTTTGGATGATGCTGCAGTATTGGAATTTTTTGCGGCAAACAGCAGCAGAGAGCCAAGAGAATTCGCACATGCAGTCCTTTCGAATGAAGATTTCTGGGGACAGGATTTAAGCAGTCTTGCAGGCGTGGAAGATGCAGTTGCTTCTTATCTTACAGAGATCCGTGCATCTGGTATGAGAAAGGCAATGGAGAAAATTTTTGCATAATAAATAAGGAGTCCAACAGAAATGAAAGACTTTATGAAAATCAACGAAAACGATAATGTGATCGTTGCATTGAAAGAAATGAAAAAAGGAGAAAAGATCTCATTGGAAAACACGGAGATCGAAGCTCTTGAAACAATTCCTGCCGGACATAAAATGGCAGTGAAAGATATCTGCGAAGGCGCAGATGTTATCAAATACGGATTCCGTATAGGTACTGCGAAGGAAGATATCAAAGCGGGACAGTGGGTTCACACGCACAATATCAAAACTGCACTTGGAGATCTGCTGGAATACAAATATGAACCGGTACATATGGAAGAAAAAATAACAGAGGATGCCACATTCCTTGGTTTTCAGAGACCGGATGGAAAAGTCGGTGTCAGAAATGAGATCTGGATTATTCCGACGGTTGGCTGTGTCAACAATATTGCAACTGCCATGGCAAAACGGGCGAATGCAAAGGTGAAAGGTTCCGTACAGGAAGTGATCGCATTCCCGCATCCTTATGGATGTTCCCAGATGGGAGATGATCAGGAGAATACAAGAACGATCCTTGCGGATCTGATCAATCATCCGAATGCGGGCGGAGTGCTGGTGCTTGGACTTGGTTGTGAAAACAGTAACATTGATGTATTAAAACCATACATTGGTGATTACGATGAAAAGCGGGTAAAATTCCTCGTCTGCCAGGAAGTGGAAGATGAGATGGAAAAAGGTGAGGAATTGCTGGAAGAGTTGATCGATTATGCGGCTTCTTTCGAGCGGAAACCGATCAGTGTTTCAAAACTGATCATTGGCATGAAGTGCGGTGGAAGCGATGGATTTTCCGGTATTACCGCAAATCCTCTTGTGGGGAGATTTTCAGATCTTCTGATCAGCAAAAAAGGAACGACGATCCTCACGGAAGTACCTGAGATGTTTGGTGCTGAGACGATCCTTATGAACCGCTGTGAGAACGAGCAGTTGTTTGATAAGACGGTAGAACTGATCAATGATTTCAAACAATATTTTAAAGATAATCACCAGACGATTTATGAGAATCCGTCTCCGGGAAACAAAAAAGGTGGTATTTCCACTTTGGAAGACAAGTCGCTTGGCTGTACCCAGAAGTCGGGAAATGCTCCAGTGAAGGGCGTGCTTGCCTACGGCGAACCTGTAGTGGCACCGGGACTGAATCTGCTCAGTGCACCGGGAAATGACCTTGTGGCTGCGACAGCACTTGCTGCCAGCGGGGCACATATTGTGTTGTTTACCACCGGCCGCGGAACTCCGTTTGCATCTCCGGTTCCGACAGTCAAAATCTCAAGCAACAGTTCCCTTGCCGGAAGAAAGAAGAACTGGATTGATTTTAATGCGGGAGTGCTGGTGGAAGATCAGGAATTGGATGAGACGGCACAGAAACTATTTGATTATGTAGTAGAAGTTGCATCCGGTAAAAAAGTCTGTAGCGAGGAAGCGGGATTCCACGATATGGCGATTTTTAAACAGGGTGTTACATTATAAAAAGAATATAACCGGGAAACCCGGAGAAAGAGGAGAAGTATATGGCTATTTTAGACAAATTTTCACTGGAGGGAAAAATTGCTCTTGTCACAGGAGCATCTTATGGTATCGGTTTCGCGATTGCAACTGCTTATGCGGAAGCCGGAGCGACCATTGTTTTCAATGATATCAAGCAGGAGCTGGTAGACAAGGGACTTGCAGCTTATGAGGAAAAAGGAATCAAAGCACACGGTTATGTCTGCGATGTAACAGATGAGGAGCAGGTAAATGAACTCATTGCAAAAATTGAGAAGGAAGTCGGTGTGATCGACATTCTTGTGAACAATGCCGGAATCATCAAACGTATCCCGATGTGTGAGATGAAAGCATCTGAATTCAGACAGGTCATCGATGTGGATCTGAATGCTCCGTTTATTGTATCCAAAGCAGTGATTCCATCCATGATCAAAAAAGGACATGGAAAAATTATCAACATCTGCTCTATGATGTCAGAACTTGGCCGTGAGACAGTATCTGCATACGCAGCTGCAAAGGGCGGTTTGAAAATGCTTACAAAAAATATTGCATCTGAGTATGGCGAATACAACATCCAGTGTAACGGTATCGGACCTGGTTACATTGCAACACCTCAGACGGCTCCACTGCGTGAGATCCAGCCGGATGGAAGCAGACATCCGTTTGACCAGTTTATTATTGCAAAGACTCCTGCAGCGAGATGGGGACAGGCAGAGGATCTGCAGGGACCGGCAGTTTTCCTGGCTTCTGACGCATCTGATTTTGTGAATGGTCATGTTGTATATGTCGATGGCGGAATTCTTGCCTACATTGGTAAACAGCCATAAAAGCATATTTTCTGGTCAATTCTGCGCGTTATTAAAATGCACAAAAAATTGAAAAAAATATGAAAAAAGTAGTGCATTTTTTAAAAGACTATGCTATAATACAAAATGTAAGCACTTACATAATAGCGATATGACAAAGAAACAAATTGGGAAGGAAAAAGAATTGTCATATCGACTAATATAAGAATAAAGGAGAAGAAAACTATGAAAAAGGAATTTATGAAACGAGTAATGGCAGCTGGAATGGTAGCAGCTATGGCCCTTACAACAGTAGCCTGTGGAGGGTCAGCAGACAACAGTGCAAGCACAGACAAAGCAGAGGCACCAGCCGAGGATGCAGCACCTGCAACAGAAGCAGCAGCCGAAGATGATGGCTCTTATGATGAATGTACATTAACAATTTCCTGGTGGGGTGGTGATTCAAGACATACAGCTACACAGGCAGCAGTTGACGCATTTATGAAAGCGTATCCAGGAATCACAGTTGAGACAACCTATTCCGCATGGGATGGATGGGAAGAGAAAATGGCAACTGCTTTTGCAGCAGGAACCGCACAGGATGTAAACCAGATCAACTGGAACTGGATCACACAGTATGATTCTGATGGAACAACATTCTTAAACTTAAATGACTATGCAAGCGTGATTGATCTCTCACAGGTAGATGAGAAATATCTTTCCATGTGTGAAGCATCTGACGGATCTTTAGCAGGACTTCCAATTTCCATGACAGGTAGAATTTTCTACTGGGACAAAACCACATTTGATGAAGTTGGATGCGAGATTCCTACAACACTTGCTGCATTAAAAGACTGTGGAGAGAAATTCAAAGCTTACGGTGATGACTATTATCCATTAGCTTTAGGCGAATACGACAGAATGATCCTTATGGTTTACTACCTTGAATCCGTATATGGAACAGACTGGGTAACAGGAGATACATTAAACTATACAAAAGATCAGATCGTAGAAGGTCTTGAGTTCATTCAGTCTTTAGAGGATGCACATGTAATTCCTTCTATCGCAACAATCGCCGGTGACGGAGCAGCTTCTCTTGACCAGAACCAGAACTGGATCGATGGACATTATGCAGGTATCTTCGAGTGGGATTCTTCTGCAAGCAAATTCGGTGCAGCATTAGAAGAAGGACGTGAACTTGTTGTTGGTGACTATTTAACAGACCTTGGTGATAACAAAGGTGGTTATGCTAAAGTTTCCATGTGCTGGGCAATCAACGCACAGACCGCTCATCCAAAGGAAGCAGCTATGCTTGTAAATTATCTTGCAAACAATGAAGAAGCAGCACAGATCTTAGCATCTGAAAGAGGTATCCCGGTTTCTAAATCCGCTCTTACAGCAGCAAATGACGCCGGATTATTAAATGAGACAGTTGTAGAAGCAAACGGAAAAGTTCTTGCATGGGTAAGCAACAGCCTGGATCCATACTTTGAGGATTCCCAGTTAAAAGGTTCTGATGGTGTTTACTATGATGCAATGGCAGGATTAAGCTATGGTGATTACACAGCTGATGAAGCAGCAGATGTATTGATCGATGGTATTACAGGAGTTATTGCACAGTAATTAAAAGAGATATAGATTCTTCTGGGGCTGCTGCAAAGACAGCAGCCCTGTTTTAAAAATGGTGTTAATATGGATTTTGATAAAACGATCGGTGGATATCTGGAAAATACCGAATGGAAGGGAAGAACAGATATCGGCTGCCTGTTAAATGGGTGCAGACAGATGTATGCAGCCACACAGGATGAAAGGTATCAGAAGTTTATTCTGCAATATGTAGAAAAAATGACAGAGGAATGGGAGAACGCATTTTCAAAGACAGATGTGACAAAGAAAATAAACGCCGGATCTGCATGGATTTTTGCATATGAAAAGACCGGTGAGGAGAAGTACAAAGAGTATATTGAAAGAATGAAAGACGATCTGATGGGATTGTCAAGGACTGCAGAAGGCAGCCTGTGTGAAGAAGGGGATCATAAAAAGCTCATGACAGGACAGCATTTGTATGAAGTGCTTCCGTTTTACATGGAATATGAGACCAGATACCATAATAAGGCAGGATACAATGATATTGTAAACCAGCTTACAGAGATGAGAAGTGGGAAAGACGCAATCTGGTATGTGATGGCTCTGATCGATGTATTGGATCACATGAGTATAGAGATATTTGAACATTACAAATCTCTGCAGGAGATTTTTAAAAAGACCATCAAGTGCATTCCACTGGGTGGAGATGCAAAGATGCAGAAAGTATGCATGGGATATGCAATTTTAAAGGCATGCAATATAGGGATATTAAATCCTGAAAAGTATTTGGAAACAGGACGAACACTTATTGATGGTGCAATAGATGAACCATTTGATCAAAAGGATGATGTGTCTATGGGTATCATGATGATGGCATATGCACAGTTTATCCGGGTTATGTAATCACAGTTAACAGGAGGTATGAGAGGTGGCTAAGAAAACAACTGCGGGGGCAGGTAAAATACCACAGAAAAAAAAGTCATTCAAAGATGTCTGTAAAGAGAATATAGGATTTTTCTTTATTCTTCCATGGCTATTCGGATTTTTGGCATTCAAATTTTATCCGATGGCATCATCTTTATTCTATAGTTTTACAGATTATAACCTGTTCAAGGGATTCCATGAAATTGGAACACTCCAGAACTATATTGATGTATTCACAACAAGAAAGATCGTGACGGCATTAAAGGTAACATTTAAATATGCATTTATCACAGTTCCATTAAAGTTAGTATTTGCGTTATTTATTGCCTACATTTTGAACTTTAAGATCAAAGGTGTCAATTTCTTCCGTACGGCATATTATATTCCATCTATTTTAGGTGGTTCAGTAGCAATCGCAGTATTATGGAAAGCAGTATTCCGTGATGACGGTTTGTTAAACACATTCATGGGATTCTTCGGAATCACAGGACCAAGCTGGCTGAGTGATCCAAAATATTCCCTGATCGTTATCTGCTTACTTCGTGTATGGCAGTTCGGGTCAGCAATGGTGATCTTCCTTGCTGCTTTAAAAGGAGTACCACAGGATCTTTACGAGGCAGCAGCTATAGATGGAGCGGGTAAATGGCGTCAGTTCTTCTCTGTAACAGTACCAATTATCACACCGGTTATTTTCTATAACCTTGTAACACAGCTCTGTCAGGCATTCCAGGAGTTCAACGGACCATATATCATCACAAAAGGTGGACCAAGAAACTCTACAACATTAGTATCACTGCTGATTTATAACAGCGCATTCCAGCAGTATGACATGGGTATGGCAAGTGCAATGGCATGGGTATTATTCGTGATCTTAATGATCTTTACGATCATTGCATTCTTAAGTCAGAAATACTGGGTATTCTATTCAGATGAGGAGGGTAAATAAATGGCTGCTGAGAGCAAGGCAAAACATATTATTAATTTGATCTTAAGATATACCGTCCTGATCCTGGTTGGATTTGTAATGGTTTACCCTTTACTTTGGATGGTTGGAGCAACTTTTAAATCCAACGCAGAGATTTTCTCAAGTATCGGACTTTTTACAGCGCATCCAAGCCTGGAAGGATATAAGGCAGCAATGCAGAATTATGGTGGTACGATCAACGTATGGAAAGCGATGCTCAACACGTTCTCCTATGTAATACCAAAAGTTGTATTCACCATGATCTCAGCTACGGTCACTGCATATGGTTTTGGACGTTTTGAATTTAAGGGAAGAGGATTTCTGTTTGCGGTTATGATGGCAACCTTATTCCTTCCACAGGTAGTATTAAATGTTCCACAGTTTATCCTGTTTTCCAAATTAGGATGGGTTGATTCCAAATTGTATCTCCCGATCATTGTTCCTACTTTGTTTGCGACAGATACATACTTCGTGTTCATGTTAGTACAGTTCCTGCGCAACGTACCAAAAGAGCTGGATGAAGCTGCCAAAATTGACGGATGTAACTCCGTACAGACATTGATCAAAGTCATCGTTCCGATGTTGTCTCCGGCGATCACATCCTGTGCATTATTCCAGTTTATGTGGTCATCCAATGACTTTATGGGACCTTTGCTTTATGTAAATACTCCTGCAAAATATCCACTTGCTATTTTCGTAAAAATGTCGATGGATGCAGATGCAGGATTCCAGTGGAACCGAATTTTAGCATTATCACTGATCTCCATCATTCCTTCCCTGATCGTATTCTTTATGGCTCAGGACAAATTCGTAGATGGTATTTCAGCCGGTGGTGTAAAAGGTTAAATTAAGGTATAATAAAAGGGTGGCAGCATTTGCAGCCATCCTTTTTTCTAACAGAAAAAGTACTGAGGAAATAATAGAAAAGAATAAAGATGAGGATTGCAAAAATGCAGATAAGTCTTGTGATGAAAACCGCACGGAGTGCGACCTTTTTGTTAGATGATGGTGGAATATATCACACAAAAAAAGAATATAAAATCCTTTTAAATAATAAGGAGATAAAGACGACAGATACCGTTGTGACATCTGTGTTTGATTTAAAGCCGGATACAGATTATAAGATGAAAGTTACTCATGCAGAGGAAGTAGTCGCAGCCGCAGAGTTTACGACGGATTATGAATATGTCACGCTGGATGTGAAAAAGTTCGGCGCTAAAGGAGATGGAAGATCGGATGATACCGGTTTCATTCAGGCGGCGATCATGGCATGTCCGCCAAAGAGCCGTGTCCTGATCCCAAAGGGCGTTTATAAGATCACAAGTATCTTTTTAAAGAGTGGTTTGAACCTGGAGATTGCCAAAGGTGCTGAGTTAAAGGCAGAGACAGACCGTGACCGTTTTGCAAAATTTCCGGGACTCATTGAAAGTTATGATGAGATGGAGGAATATAACCTTGGAACATGGGAGGGAAATCCACTTCCGATGTTCGCAGGAATCATCACAGGGATCGGCGTAAGGGATATCAATCTCTATGGAGAGGGCAGTATCAATGGCTGTGCAAACCACGAGAACTGGTGGAAGAATGAGAAAGTGATGGTGGGTGCATTCCGTCCAAGAATGCTGTTTTTAAATCACTGTGAAAATGTAAATGTGCAGGGACTGTATTTCCATGACAGCCCGGCGTGGGTGATTCATCCGTATTTCAGCAATCAGTTGAGATTCTGTGATCTTCTGGTGGAGAATCCGAAACAGTCTCCAAACACAGACGGATTAGACCCGGAATCCTGCAAAAATGTAGAGATTTTAGGTGTGCATTTTTCACTTGGAGATGACTGTATTGCGGTAAAATCAGGAAAAATCTATATGGGACGGAAGTACAAAACACCGGCGGAGAACACACACATCTGCCATTGCCTTATGGAAAACGGACATGGAGCGGTCACAGTGGGAAGCGAGATTGGAGCCGGTGTGAAAAACATGCTGGTGGAAAAATGCTGCTTTTCACACACAGACCGTGGACTCCGCATCAAGACAAGACGGGGCAGGGGCAAAGATTCGGTGCTGGACGGAATCACATTCCGGGACATTGAAATGGATCATGTGATGACACCGTTTACCGCCAATGCGTTCTATTTCTGCGATCCGGATGGAAGAACTGAGTATGTGCAGTCGAGGGCGTGCTATCCGGTGGATGAGCGGACACCGGAAATGCGGAAATTCTGCTTTGAAAATATTAAGGCAGAGAATTGTCATGTCGCAGCGGCTTATTTTGATGGACTGCCGGAGAGCAAGATTGAGAGCATTACCATGAAGAATGTAGAGATCTCTTTTGCAAAAGAGGCAGAGATGGGGGTTCCAATCATGTCAAATGGTGTGGAACCATGCAGTAAAAAAGGTATTTATGTACACAATGTGGAAAAATTGGTTTTAGATCACGTGCAGGTGACTGGGGCAGACGGAGCGCCGGTGGAAGCAGTTGATGTGGATGAAATGATACAGAAATAAAAGAAGGATAAATGTTTGAAAAATCAGAGAGGAAGAGGATATGCAGATAGGAATCCGTTTACATGATACAAAAAAAGGGACATTGGAAGAACGTGTGGCGATCGCAGAGGAACAGGGATTTTCCTGTGCGCATCTTGCTTTGAAAAAAGTAATCTCGGAGTACTCTGTGGCAGACAGTGCGCTGACACCCGGTTTTTCCTGTTATCTGAAAAAACTTTTTGCAGCGCATCATCTGGATGTTGCGATACTGGGATGTTATCTGAATCTTGCAACACCGGATCAGGCAGCTTTGGAAAAGAACGTACACCGCTATATGGCGCATATCCGTATGGCATCGCTCCTTGGAGCAGGCGTCGTGGGAACTGAGACAGGTGCTGTGAATGAATCTTACAGTTTTGAGGAACGGAATCACTCGGAAGAGGCATTGGATATTTTTATCAAAAATGTCAGACCGGTCGTGCAGTATGCGGAAAAAATGGGTGTGATCTTAGCAATTGAACCGGTGTATAAGCATATTGTATGCAATCCGAAGAGAGCAAGAAAAGTGCTGGATGAAATTGGCTCTCCGAATCTGCAGATTATTTTTGATCCAGTCAATCTTTTGGACATCAGTAATTACAAAGAGCGCGAATCCATTATCGCGGAGGCGATTGAGGTGCTTGGGGAGGATATCGCAGTGATCCATATCAAAGATTTTATCGTAAAAGAAGGAGCACTGGTTTCGGTGGCTGCGGGAACCGGGGAGATGGATTATACGCAGATTATTCGTTTTATCAAAGAGAAAAAGCCTTATATCCATACAACTTTAGAAAATACGACGCCGGAAAATGCAGTGCAGGCAAAAGCGTATATTCAGAAGCTGTATGACACTTGTCAGATAAAATAAATGCGTGTAGACTAATAGAAGAAAAGTCTGGAAAGGTACGTTTTAATTATGTGGAATCGAATTTTTGATGTGGATAATGCTGTTTTTCGTGCAATCGATACGATTGGAAAGATTTTTATTCTCAATTTATACTGGGTGATCTGTTCACTGCCGATTTTTACGATTGGCGCATCGACGAGCGCATTGCTTTATGCGAGCATGAAATTGCATGATAAGGAGGGGTATGTCACCTCTAATTTCTTTTCATCCTTTAAAGAAAATTTTAAACAGGCAACGGAAATCTGGTTAATCTATCTTGTAATTGGAATTCTCTTAGGATTTGATTTTATGATGGGGAATCAGGCAAAAGATACACTTGGTGTGTGTATGCAGGGTGCGGCAATGATCCTTGCTATTCCGTATTTTTTATCACTGCTTTATGTGTTTGGTGTCCAGTCAAGATTCGTTAATCCGGTGAAAGATACGATCCGTTATTCCTTTTTTATGGCACTGCGCAATATGAAGTGTACCATTCAGATGGCAATTTTGATGATTTTACTCGTCTGGGTAAATACGACGGTACTGCTTGTTAATTTCTTAACATTAGTCTATGGCTTCGGACTGATGGGATACTTCTTTGCAGCTTATTATAAGAAGGCATTTGGTAAATATCTGAATCCGGAAGAAAATTCATAAAACAGATGCATCAGAAAAATTACATAATATGAAACAGCAAAAGACATACTATTCCAAAAAGCAGATGATGCAAGGAGGAAAGTATGTCTTTATTTATTAAAATCATTGATGTTCATGCAAGGGAAATTTTAGATTCCAGGGGAAATCCGACGGTCGAAGTGGAAGTGACCGCCGAGACAGAGACAACTGGAAAAAAGATCACGGCGCGCGAGTCCGTTCCGTCGGGCGCAAGTACCGGACGTTTTGAGGCGATCGAGCTTCGGGATGGAGAAGAACGGTATTTTGGGTTGGGTGTCCGGAAAGTAGTGGATCACGTCAACCAGAAAATCAGGGAAAAACTCATTGGCTTTAATGTGCTTGATCAGGCAGGAATCGACCGCATCATGGTGGAAGAGGATGGCACGGATAATAAGGGGAATCTTGGTGCAAATGCAATTCTTGGCGTTTCCATGGCGTGTGCCAAAACCGCGGCAAAAGCACTGGAACAACCGTTGTATCGTTATCTTGGAGGCATGATGGCACACATTCTTCCGGTTCCAATGATGAATGTCATCAACGGTGGAGTGCATGCAAAAAATTCCATTGATTTTCAGGAGTTTATGATTATGCCGGTGGGAGCACTCGATTTGCATGACGGATTACGCATGGGAGCAGAAATCTATCATTTCCTCCGCCAGATCTTAAACGAGGATGGATTAAGCACTGCAGTCGGGGACGAGGGCGGATTTGCGCCGGATGTAAAGGACACGAGGGAAGTATTCCGCTATTTACAGAAGGCAGTGGAAAAGGCAGGCTATCACGTAGGGGATGACGTGGTATTTGCCATGGACGCAGCGGCAAGTGAACTGTATGATGAGGAGACGGGATTATACATTTTTCCGGGAGAATCCAGAGCGGCAGGAAAAGAGCCGGAAGAGGGAGCCGGAGAAGGTTCTGCAAAGGACTATTGTAAGGACAGTGTCAAGCGGAGTGCAGATGAGATGATCGCCCTGTATGAGGAACTGATCGAAGAATTCCCAATCGTGTCGATCGAGGATGGTTTATTTGAGGATGACTGGGAAGGCTGGCAGAAAATGACAAAACGCATTGGCGGCAGAGTCCAGCTTGTAGGGGATGACCTTTTTGTGACAAATCCAAAGCGGATTAAATGCGGAATTGATTTAAACGTCGCAAATGCAGTTCTCATTAAAGTAAATCAGATCGGAACCGTCACAGAAGCGATGGAGGCGATCGAGATGGCAAAATGTGCTGGTTATCAGGCAGTGATCTCCCATCGTTCCGGGGAGACCGAGGATGCCTTTATCGCAGATCTTGCGGTGGCAGTGAATGCCGGACAGATCAAGACCGGTGCACCGTGCAGAGGAGAACGAACCGCCAAATACAATCAGTTACTCCGTATTGAGGAAGAGTTAAAAGAATCTGCAAGATATGGGAAAGCCGAGATAATCCGAAAGAAATAGGAGCCTAAATGGCTCCTATTTTCTTGCTCATCATTTCCGGGTTGGAAGCATTTGCAAGAGCAGTTTTTTTATCGATGATGCCTTTTTGATAAAGGCGGAAAATACTGGTATCCATCGCTAACATATTCTCGTTCGTGGAGGTGTAGATCATGCCGTCAATCTGATGTGTTTTACCTTCACGGATGATGTTACGGATGGCGGGCGTTAACACCATGATCTCAAAAGCCGGAACCATTTTTCCATCCGTGGTCGGGAGCAGACGCTGGGATACGACTGCGTGTAATACCATAGAGAGCTGTACTGCTACCTGATGCTGCTGGGTGGCTGGGAAAGCATCGATGATCCGGTCGATGGTATTGGCTGCCCCGATGGTGTGAAGCGTTGAAAAAATCAAATGTCCGGTTTCGGCAGCAGTCATGGCTGTATTGATCGTCTCATAATCACGCATCTCACCGAGCAGGATCACGTCCGGGCTCTGACGAAGGGAAGCGCGCAGAGCCGTGAGATAATTTTCAGTGTCGGTGCATATCTCACGCTGGCTTACGATACTTTTTTTATGGGTGTGCAAGTATTCTAATGGATCTTCCAATGTGATGATATGGGCTTCCTGCTCGGTGTTGATCTTGTCGATCAGGCAGGCTAATGTCGTTGATTTTCCACCACCAGCAGGACCGGTGACGAGCACCATTCCCTTGTTGGTGTTGGCAAGTTCCATCACAGCATCCGGGATCATCAGTTCACTTGGCTGTGGCAAAGTGAATGTGATGATTCGGATGACGGCGGAGTAAGAGCCACGCTGTTTATAAGTGCTGACACGGAATCTTGACACTCCCACAATGGCAAAAGAAAAGTCGTCGTCACCGGTTGTCTCAAATTGGGAAATATCGCGGTGGTCAGCAAGTTCATAAATCGCTGTGACAAAGTCGCGGCACATATCCGGTTTCATGCGTTCTTCCTGATAAGTATGCATCTTTCCGCTTACTTTGTAGGTCAGCGGACGGCCTGCGACAACAAAGATATCGGATGCATGCTCTTTTGTGATATTTTCTAAAATTTCTCTGACGTTCATATTCATAACCAAACCTTTCTTATAATTAATTTCCCTGATACAGATGAAGTGAATCATCTTCAATCACAGGTTCATTGTTCGTGACGGTCTGCCACTGTGTGACTTTATAAAATTCATCTCCGGGATGTTCCGGATAAAGGAGTTCTAATGTAACATAAAGATTCTGCACATCGTTGATCGTAACCTGAAATGTGCAGGTTGGACAATTACCTACAATCGTAGGTGATTCCGCGGTCAGCGTATCTTCTGTTTTCAGTTCCGGTATCAGGTCAGCAGCCTTTTCAAAAAAAGTCTGACTGTCATCACAGTTTGCGTAGAGGTCTGCGAGTGCCATATCTAATTGCTGCAGATAGTTCCTTGCAGCAGTATCTGCTTCGTAATAGGCGGTTGTTTTTTCTGCGACCTTAAGGCTTAATCTGTAATCCGAATTTGCAGTGATCAGAGAGAGCGTCGCAAAAGTCACTAGACATAACATGGTAAAAACCATCAGGATGGATGAAAAACCGATATGGATAAATCCTTTTTTTTTCTTATTCATACTGCATACCTCCTGTTGTGCTTAGGAAAATTGGCTGATAGCAGGAAGCTGACAGTTCATAAAGTGTTTCAGCAGTGCTGGTATCCAAAAAGGTGATGTGGATGGTGGCAAGCTGATCCGGTAAAAAATCTACCGTTGCCCGATAAACAGCGTTTTGTTTTCCACAGGCAAGAAAATCTTTATTGTAGTAGATTAAAATTGTTTCATTCAGACTCATGGATTCCGGATAGATGGAACTTAGGGTTTCCTCCGGGGAATCCGTACTCTGGCAGATTTCTGCGATCGACGTGCATGCGGTCACTGCCTGATACAGTTTTTCTGTGCTTTTCGAGAGCTGGTATCCTTTGAAAAATATCTGTACACAAAATGTTGCAAGAATCGAAAAAAACAGAATATTTAAAATAATCTCCATCAAAAAGAGACTGGATTTTGAGTGGCGGTATTGATTCATGAAAACTCCTTTTGCAAATTACGATTGTTTTGCATTCAGTGAGATATAAAGCGGATAGGTGTATCCGGTCGTATCCGTAATGGTAAAGCAGTAAAGATTTGAGCTGACCATATCAATGGCAAGTGCCTTGGTTTCAATGATTTTCTGCCCATCTCCCGGTAAAACAGTTGTTCCATCGGAAACTGTGATCTCGCGGAGATATCCGTCGTAACAGTAGATATAGGTTGTGTAGATCGTGTCATTCACAGCCTCAGATAAGGCGATGGCAGGAAAGGCACCGATGGATGTGACTGCGACAGAACCCGCCACATCATTTTGATTCATTTTTTCTTCCAGATAAGAGGATACGGTACGGGTCTCATAATTTGCGGTCATGCTGTCTGCAATCGAATGGTATTGTTTTGCTCCGATGGAGACAACTAAAAATGCAGTGGCGGCAAAAAGCGCCAGCAGTGCAAGCAGGAAGACACGGTCGATCGTATGCTCCGGTGTTTTCTTTAATTCAAGCATAAAATCAGTTCCTTTTAATAATAGTGACATCCGGTCTTAAATTTGAGCCGATGTACTGATAGTCGATCAGATACTGGTCAGGATCATAGGTCAGACCATAATGTGTGGTGAGATAAGCAATGTCAGGTGGATAACTGCCCTCTAAAGCATAGCATTGTGTGATCGTCCGGGTGACTGCTTTTTCTAAAATGGCTGTCTGCTCGGATTCATTGGAAAGGCGGATGCGGTCAGCTGCAAAACCAAATACAAAAAGTGTCAAAGCAAGAAGAATGACAGAACACAATAGCTGTTTATATATTTTTTTCTTTTTTTGTTTCAATCGTATCATAAAAGAACCTCGCTGTTCCTATTACTTTTAGCCGATACTTGACATAATGCCAATGAGAGGCAGAAGGAAGGAAATTAAAATGAGTCCTATGAAAATGGACAGGATAATGACTAAGGTTGGCTCTAATACAGAGATAAACTTTGCAATCTGTTTGTCTGTTTCTTCCTCATATTCCTCAGAAATCTGGTGCATGACTTCGTCCATGGAACCGGTGCGGAAACCGATCGTGATCATGGAAGTATAGATCTTACTGAAAATACCGGACGTTAAGACCGCCTCGGCAAATCCCCTGCCGGAAGCAGTCAGGTCGCGGCACTTCTTGATGCGGGAAGCCATGTAAGGATTGTCTACAAGCTGTTCTGCGAGCATAAGTCCCTGATCCGTATCGAGTCCGCTGCTTAATGCAAGTGCCATGCAGTTTGCAAAGCGGCTGGCAGCGGTGCTTAATGCAAGGGGTCTTTTCTTGAAGAATTTTTGCCCTGCGTCAGATTTTGAAATAAGAAAAATGCCTGCGGCAGCTGCGATCAGAACGATCACAATGACAAACAGATACTGGTTCAATGCATCTGAAAATCTCATCATCGCTCCGGCAAATCCGGTCAGGTCACTTCCTAATTCCATATAGATCTGATGAAAAACAGGAAGTACTTTGGCAATCAGCACCAGAATGACGGCAAGCATCATGGCAATCATGAGCAGCGGATACGTGACGGCATTTTTAATACTGTTTTGGATGCTTTCTTCCCTTTTGTAATATCCGGTCAGTGCATTTAATACCTCTTCGAGCTTGCCCGCAAGTTCACCGATCCCGATCATATCCAGAACATATTTTGGAAATACATTTGTTTCCCTTAAGGCATCACAGAAAGAACTTCCATGATCGAGGGAATTGCTGATAACAGATAAAATTTCGGCAGTGTCTTCTTCCGGTGCGTCCTCCTGCAGAATGGAGATTCCTTCATAGATGGGAATCCCGGCAGAAACGATCATGGAAAGCTGGTCACAGAATGCTGCGATCTCAAGGTTGCCCAGCATCTGCTGTTTCTTTTTTTTCATAAGAGAAAAACCTCCTGTTAATAGACATACTTTGTAATGTATTCATCTGTCTGGGTAAGAAAATCTTTTGGATCGGAACTTGTGGAAGCAAAAGTCGGATCCATTAGTTTCCAATCATTTCCATCGAATTCAATAATTCCGTTTACCCAGCCTTTATCTTTGATATAAGTACTGATCCATGCGTGGTAGACATCATCCATATAACCTACTTCAAGGCGGGTGGGAATCCGCTCACACCGGAGCATGGAAGCCATGACAGCGGCGTAATCAAAACAGATCCCGGTCTGACTGGCAAGGACATCATCCACATCAGGCAGATAGCCGCTCTGCACAGATGCAGCTTTGTCATAATCATAAGTAAAATTCGTGATAATATAATTATAGACATTTTCAATTACTTCCAGATCATCATTGGCAGATGCAGAAAGTTCCATGGCTTTGGAGATGACTTTGGAGTCTGCTGAAAAGTTTACATACTGGTTTGCGTACAGATATGGACCAAATTCATCCTGGATCGTCACATCAATTGCCTGCGTAAAAAGGGTGGAATAACTGGTTCCCTCAATATTTTCAAATACGCCGACGGTGTAGGAACCGCTTCCGGAAGTGAGGGGAAAGGTTTCATAACCATCATGTAAATTATATGTGTAAGTGATCTCATCAGAACCTGTGATCTGCAATTTGACTTTGGAGTTGGAACCGGAGTAGGAAACCATAAGATAGCCCTCCTGCGTATGGGAGGCATCCACTGTAACAGAATCGTTTCCATAGGTAACGGTACCGTCTGCACTGCCTGTCAGTACAACAGGAGTATTGTCCCGGGATCCGGCAGCAGCTGTGGTGGCCGGAGAGGAATCCTTCGCCACAGTATCGGAGGATGCTGCAGAAGGTTTTTCGGCACTTTCGTTACTGCCACAGGAACAAAGGGTAAGGCAGACACACAGGAGCATTGGAAGTAATATGAAACGTCCCTTTGTTCTGGGGGTCATATTGTTTCTCCTTAAATATTCTTTCTCGGTGTAGCGCGGGTCACTAAGATATACCTCGGACTGCATGCAGGCATGCATCGATGATACCGTTTGACCCTTTGATCATATTATAGTGTATGAAAGATAAAAAGAAAATGATAAAAATACGAAAATCGGGAAAAATGTCGGAAAAAAATAATAGGATTTCTTTTCATGAAATGGAAGAATATGGTATGATATTACAGATGAACCGGAAAAAAATGACAGATAACGGAGGTGCATATGAAAAAATCCGTTTTAAAAGTACAGATGTTTGGAGCTTATTCGATCGAATATGAGGGAAAGCCGATTTCATTTGAGCGGAATACCGCGACAAAGACAAACCAGCTGATGCAGATTTTATTGCAGGCGGGAGAGAAGGGCGTTGCAAGAGCAAAACTTTTGTCAGACCTTTTTGGCGATGAAGAGATGTCGAACCCGGCAAACAGTCTCAGGGCAACTGTATTTCGCCTGCGCAGACTTTTGGCGGCAGCCGGACTGCCGGAAGATGAGTATGTGACGATCAAAGGGGGAAGCTATTACTGGACTTCTGAGATCCCTTATGAACTGGATGCACATCAATTTGAGGAGTTACTGAAGAAGGCTGAGAAAGAAAATGACCTGGAGAAGAAAAAGTCTTATATAGAAGAAGCATGTGAACTGTATCGCGGGGAATTTCTTCCACAACTGGGAGCGGAAGAGTGGGCAGTCGTTTTAAATGTCTATTATAAAAATCTTTTTTCAAATGCCATGCGCGCATTATGCCAGATTTTAAAGGATGAAAAAGATTATAAAAAACTTTATCACTGTGCAGAAAAGGCGGCGATTATCTATCCATTGGAGGATTGGCAGATCTGGCAGATGGACAGTCTTATTGCGATGGACAGGCAGGATGAAGCCATGGTGCTGTATGAGACGACAACGGAACTTTTATATAAGGAACTTGGACTTACACCGTCTGATCAGATGAAGGAACGCTTCCGGCAGTTGGAAGTGTACCAGCATGATAAAGCGGATCATGTGAATGAGATCCAGGAGGGATTAAACCAGAGAGAAAAAGACGATGGAGCTTTTTTCTGCAGTTATCTTTCTTTTATGGAAGGGTACCGGTATGTGCGGAGAGTGATTGAGCGGTCAGGGCAGTCTGCCTATCTTCTTTTGTGCACCATGACGGATGGAAAAGGAGTTCCGTTGGAGAAGGGAGAACGCCTTGGCAAAGTTGCAGAGGAACTAGAACAGGCAATCCGTAATTCTCTCCGGCGCGGGGACATGTTTACCAGATACAGTGATAATCAGTTCCTGATGCTGCTTTTAGGAATCAGGCAGGAGGATTGTGCCATTGTTGTGGAAAGAATTAATGGATATTTTGAGAAAGCATCCAGAAAGAATTATTTAAAATATAGCACAGCGCCGATTTCGGAGATCAGGGAGGCAGATGACTGTGCGCATTTTCACAATATGGATTCCATGTGGGGAGAGTAAGGAGCAGATTCATTTATGACAATTGAAAAATCATTGCCGAATATGGTTATGGTATGTGTGGATGGTGTGGAAAATGGAGACATCTATGGACGATACTTTCACCGGTATAAAAAAGAAGAAACATTTTTTCCGGATTCTGCCACGCTGGTTATAGAAATGGAACGATTTTACGACGCCATCGGTTATCCGCAGGCGGCTACAAAAACGAGAAAATTTATGGAACGCAAAGGCGGGAGAATCCCAGCAAAAGAGCACATGGCTGTCATTTCCGACGGTCAGGCTTTGATACAGCTCCGCGGAAACCTCGCAACATTTCTTGTCGGTGTAACTTCCAGACAAAATGCAAGCTGGCAGGGAGATGTGGTCTGGATGGAGCAGAAGATCCGGAAGCATTTTTGCAGCGACATGGATCTGATGGTATTCGTGGATGAAGCAGTGAAAAAAAGCGAACTGTAACGTTTTTTTTAACGCATTCTGTGATAATATAAACAAAAGAGAAAAAGGTGGCAATTATGGCTGAAAATCAAAAGGGAACATTTATTGTAAAAATCAATCATACAGATAATGCAAGCTGGCAGGGACAGGTGACCTGGGCAGATAAGGATATCACGAAAAATTTTCGCAGTACACTGGAGCTGATCAAGCTGATGGATGGCGCGATCACATCAGAGGAGACAAAAAACAGTTGAAAATACGGCAGGTATGTGTTATACTGCTTTAAGTTGTGAGTTTATAATCGTAGGAGGAAGATAAAGTGGCAGTTTTAAAAATAATCTTAACAGTTATTTTTATTATAATCAGTATTGCATTGACAGTTATCATTTTAATGCAGGAAGGTAAGTCAGCAGGACTTGGAGCGATCGCCGGAGCAGCTGATACTTACTGGGGCAAGAACAAAGGACGTTCCATGGAGGGAAGACTGGTAACAGGAACCAAGATTCTGGTTGTCTTATTTGTTGTGATTGCTGCTGTATTGAATCTGGGAATTTTTTAAGAAACGCAAAAGACTGTCGTGAATACGACAGTCTTTTTTTTGCCATTCTATTATCAGAATATTAAAAATGATCGTATACTATAGGAAAATGGAGAAGTTATGAACAAAGAATTATTACAGGAACGAAAGAAAATGATCTATGATTTCATCTGTGATGAACTCTATGTGCCGATGAAGGCAAAAGAGATGGCAATTGTATTAAATGTGCCGAAATCACAGCGCGCGGAATTGATGGAAGTGTTAGATGCACTCACTGCAGATGGAAAAGTAGAGATATCCGGCAGGGGAAAATATGTAAAATCAGAGGGAAAATATCTGACAGGCGTTTTTACTGCACATCCGAGAGGGTTTGGTTTTGTGACTGTGGAGGGAGAGGAAGAAGATATTTTCATCCCGGCTGCACAGACGAACGGAGCGCTTCATAAGGATACCGTCCAGATCACGCTGTCAAAAAACAGCAGTGGAAAGCGCAAAGAGGGAACGGTGACAAAGATCTTATCCAGAGGAACAGAGCAGCTTGTCTGCACTTATGAAAAAAGTAAAAACTTTGGATTTGCAGTGCCGGACAATCCGAGATTTGCGCAGGATATTTTTATTCCGCTGGAGCGGTCAAAGGGAGCGGTTTCCGGGCACAAAGTTGTGGTGGAGATCACAGATTATGGAAAAAACGGCAAAAAGCCGGAGGGAAAAGTCGTTGAGATCATCGGACATATCAACGATCCGGGGACAGATATCATGTCCATTGTGAAGGGATATGATCTGCCGGTGGAGTTTTCCCAAAAGATCATGAAACAGGTGGAAAATGTATCGAATGAAGTCAGTGCTGCAGACATGGCTGGGCGAATGGATCTGCGTGACTGGCAGACGGTCACGATCGATGGGGAGGACGCAAAAGACCTTGATGATGCGATCACGCTCACAAAAGAGGGTGATCTTTATGAACTTGGGGTCCACATTGCCGATGTATCCAACTATGTGCAGGAGAGCAGCGCACTCGATGTGGAGGCACTCAAAAGAGGAACGTCCGTATACCTTGTCGACCGCGTGATACCGATGCTTCCACACAAACTGTCAAATGGAATCTGTTCACTGAATGCAGGAGAGAACCGTCTGGCGTTAAGCTGTATCATGAAGATCGATGAAAAAGGAAATGTGATCGACCACACCATTGCAGAGACCGTCATAAAAGTGGACAGGCGCATGAGCTATACCAGCGTAAAAAAAATCTTAGAAGAACATGACGAGGCGGAGATCGAAGAGTATAAAGAACTTGTGCCGATGTTTGAGCGGATGAAGGAGCTCGCCGCAATATTACGGAAGAAACGAATGAAGCGTGGCTCAATCGATTTTGATTTCCCGGAAACAAAAATCATTCTGGATGAGCAGGGAAAACCGGTCGACATCAAACCGTATGACAGGAATGTTGCGACGAAGATCATCGAGGATTTTATGCTCATCGCAAACGAGACAGTGGCACAGGACTATTTCTGGCAGGAACTGCCATTTGTATACCGGACGCACGATAATCCGGACACCGAAAAAATCAAAAAATTAGGAACCTTTATCAACAATTTCGGCTACACGATCCATATCGGACAGGATGAGATCCATCCGAAGGAATTGCAGAAATTATTGATGAAAATTGACGGTACACCGGAGGAGGCTCTGATCAGCCGCCTGACACTGCGTTCCATGAAACAGGCAAAATACACGACAGTCAGCACCGGGCATTTCGGACTTGCCACAAATTATTACTGCCATTTCACTTCACCGATCCGCCGTTACCCTGACCTGCAGATCCACAGGATCATCAAGGACAACCTGCGCGGCAGGATGAACCAGAAACGGATCGAACATTATGACAGTATTCTGGCGGAGGTTGCAAAACATTCCAGCGAAATGGAGCGGAGAGCAGATGAGGCGGAGCGCGAGACAGATAAACTCAAAAAAGTAGAATACATGGAAGAACGTATTGGTCAGGTGTTTGAGGGCGTTATCTCCGGCGTGCAGGAATGGGGATTCTATGTAGAACTTCCAAACACGGTGGAAGGACTGGTGCATGTGACGTCTCTGACCGATGATTTTTACCATTACGAGGAGTCGTCCTATGAGATGATCGGGGAGCGCACGAACAAACACTATAAGCTTGGCCAGAAGGTCAAAGTGATCGTGGCGGATACAGACAAAATCATGCGAACTATTGATTTCCGTGTTGTGAGGGATGATGTGGAACCGGATGAGGCATCCATGGAAGAGACATCTGTTTTGTCGAAGAGGACAGATTAAATTTTTATAAAATTTGTATTTTTTAACCAGAAGTTTATTGCGAAAGATAAACTTCTGGGTTATACTGTAACAGCAGCAGGAGGTAAGGATCATGGCAAAGCAGGAAATCAAGTTAATAGCGAATAACAAAAAGGCTCACCATGATTATTTTCTGGAGGAAAAATACGAGGCAGGTGTGGAACTTTACGGCACAGAGGTAAAATCTCTGCGCATGGGAAAATGCAGTATCAAAGAAGCATTTGTCCGCATTGAAAAGGGCGAAGTAATCATATACGGAATGCATATCAGTCCCTATGAGAAGGGCAATATCTTCAACAAAGATCCACTGAGACCGAAGAAACTTCTGATGCATAAGTCAGAGATCCGCAAACTTGTCGGCAAGATCGCAGAGCAGGGCTATACGCTTGTCCCGGTGGAAGTTTATTTCAAGGGAAGCCTTGTGAAAGTACAGATCGCTCTTGCAAAAGGTAAAAAACTCTACGACAAGAGACAGGATATCGCCAAGAAGGATATGCGCCGCGAGGCGGAGCGTGATTTTAAAATCCGCAACCTTGGTTAGAGAGAAACCGTCTGCGGTTTCACGGAGCATCCGGTATGGATGCATCCGGCAATTAGAAAATATGGGCTTGTAATGGTTTCGACAGGGATCATGAAGCTGGAGAAGCGAGTCGCACGGGATGCGTCAAATTCCACAATTAAAATTAAACGCTGAAGATAATTTAGCATACGCTGCCTAATTTGGCAGCAGTCTGACCCAGAGCACCTACACTTTGGGACCCAGGCTTCGACTATGTAGGAAACGACATCAGCAAAGCTTTGAGCTGTTGGGCGTATCATGAAGCTACTGAAAGCATTCGGTTGTTTGTTCCTGGATGCCGGAGGGAATGTCTAAGGATAAACTAAACTCGTAGAAGGACAGGGGATTGGTTTTTGGACACGGGTTCGATTCCCGTCAGGTCCACTATCAAAAAAAGTGCCTGAAATCTTAGAAAATATTCGATTTTTCTAGGATTTCAGGCACTTTTTTTGTTCGGATATTTGTTGAAATTATATTGTATTTGTCAAATAAATGTACTTTTTTGTCATGGATTTTGTCATGACAAATTTAAGAAATATCGTTGAATAGTTCATATCCAGATTTTGTCAAAGAAACAGGGTATGGAACTGTCACAGGATTAAAGGGAGCAAACTGCACGCATGATTTTTATCCATATTGGAAAGGTGCATCTATAATCCCAGAGGATATAAAAGAACCTGATCCAAGGACAATCGGCGGAAAGACCTATACTTATTATGAATCCACGCAGAAACAGCGTCAGATGGAGCGGCAGATCAGAGCAACCAAGAGAGAAATTGAAGCGACAAAAAGTATTGGCGGCGATGCACAGGATTTACAGAATAAATTGCGTGGACGGATGGCAGATTATAAAAGTTTTTCAAAGGCTGCCGGGCTGAAAGAACGGGATAATCGACTTAGAGTAGAGAGCGGTAGCAGTGATCTGAAATCTACAAAGGCATATCAGAATGCTGTTAATATGAAAAATGCCGGGGCACTTTCAAATAAAACAGATCCGTTTGGTAGAAAAAGGGAAAAACATGCAATAAGTTATTATGAAGAAATAAGAAATCGAAGAAGTGATTATGTAATAAAACGGATATCTAAAAATGGTGGGGTTTCTGAAAAAGCTGCAAAGAATATATATGAACATGTATTTGTGGAAAAACATATATTTGCAGATGGTACAGAAAGACAATTTGATCCGGATTATGATATGTCAGAGTCATTTCGAAGAATTTTAGAAGGAAAAAATATAAAACCACATGATATCACAATGTTGAGACATGAAAATCTTGAATTAAATCTCATGAAGAAGTACAATATGGTGTATGAGGATGCGCATTCTCTGGCTGAACAAAAATATAACTATAAAAAAGAATTAGATGAATTTCTGGAAAGGATAGGTGGTTAAATGCTGCTTTTAAAGTTGTTGGAAGAATCAGATTCAGAAGTAGTGTACAGCTACTTCCCTGAAAAGAAAGAATACTTTGGAACTGTAAAAATTAATAAGATAACAGGAGAGATTATTGATGTTCAGACAGCAGATAATGACTTGCATAAGCGGTACATGCATCATGCAGTATCTAAAATTATCAGTTTTTGTGAAAAAGGTGATTTTCCAAAAGAAGAGATGGTTTCTTGGTATTGAGTGTAAAAGGCAATAGAGATAATAAATTATAAGCCAAACATATGTTTATTTTATGTTGCTAATATGCAAAAAATATCATATAATACCACTAGGGGTGATATATTGAATCCTAGTAGATTTATCTGGTATCCTTGTCCGAAGTGTGGAAGCCACCTTTTGGCAATCAATAAAGATACCGAGGTTAAAAATTTGCCGTGCAAGTGCAAGCACTGCAAACGAGAAAGTTTAATAACGATAGTGCCGATGATTAGAGCTGATTAGTCAAGTCTTAAATTAGGACTTGATTGATTGGCTCTTTTTAATGCTGCAGATTGATGTAATGGCAACATATAGGTTTGCAGAGTGGCAATTTTTCTGCAGAAGATAGCAGTGGGTAATATATGCAAATTAGGATATAATGTGACTATGAACAAACGGCGATGTTTTTATGCAGGCATTACAGGAGATAATCAGACCATTAGCAGATTTAAGAAATCATAATAGCGAGATTTCAAGACAGTGCAGGGAAGAAAACGAAGCGGTTATGATTTGAAAAGTTTTTACACTATTTTTTTCTGGGGTATGTTATAATAATATCATCAAACAAGCATATCAAATACAGGAAAGAGAAAGCGATGAAAGAAGTAAAAGATATATGGCAGTTTTTTGAAAATATGAATGAATATGTGTATGCCACAGATATAGAAACGCATGAGATTGTATACATGAACCGGAAAACACTGCAGGCATATGGTTTACAATCACTTGAAGATGCAAAAGGAAAAAAATGCTATGAAATATTACAGAAAACATTGATTCCTTGTGGTATGTGCAACAATGACAGGCTGAGTGTGGGCGAATTTGAAGAATGGCATTACTATAATCCAATCATTGACCGTTATCTGATGTTAAAGGATACGTTGATCGAGGACTCTTCCAATGGGAAAAAATATCGTGTTGAACTTGGTGTAGATATCAGCGAAAAACGCACACAGGACGGCGTAATCCAAAAATATCAGAACATGGAATTTATGATCAACGAAGGTCTGCGCGTTGCACTTCAGACGGCAACGCCGGAGCAATCGATCGAAGTTATTCTGGAATATCTGGGCAACTCGTTGAATGGGGAAAGAACCTATATTTTTGAGCGCAACGAGCGGGGCAGGGATGATAATACCTACGAGTGGGTTGCGGAAGGCATTTCGAGGGAAAAAGAAAATTTGCAGGATATTCCTCCGGAAATCTGTGCACACTGGTATCGGATGTTTCAGGAGGGAAAGTTTATTGTCTTTAAAGATCTTGAAGAAATCAGGGAGAGTGATCCTTTACAATATGAGAATTTGAAGCGTCAGAACATTCATTCACTTGTGGTGGTTCCTTTGTATGATGATGGGAAAGTAATTGCTTTTTACGGTGTGGATAATCCGCCGCCTCCATCATTGGAGTATGCATCTAATATGCTTCAGATTATGGGACATTTTCTGGTGTCATGTATCAAAAGAAGGAATCTGATGAGCCAGTTGGAGAATATGAGCTATAAAGATCAGCTTACAAAACTCGGAAACCGTTTCGCAATGGAAAAATATATCAATGAGATTGACGCAGAAAAGAGCATAGGCGTTGTTTATTGTGATATCACAGGATTGAAACGTGTGAACGATTCAATGGGGCATGAGGCTGGGGATCAGTTGATTCTTCGTGCCTGCGACAGTCTGAAAAAAGCATTTGGAGAGTATGGTTTGTTCCGTATCGGTGGAGATGAACTGCTTGCGCTGTGTGCAGGAATTGAACATGCGGCATTGATGGAACGCATTGGGCTTTTAAAAGAATACATGAAACAAAATAATGTAAATATGGCAGTGGGAGAAATATGGCGTGAAAAATACCAGACAGGATTAGATACATTACTGCAGGAATCTGAAAAGAGAATGTATGCAGATAAAGCAGCGTATTATAAAAGGACCGGAATCGATCGCAGAAAATAGCATATATTCGGGTGTTTCAAAAAGTTCTATCTTCGGATGGAACTTTTTCTTTGGCTCTTTTTATAAAAGAAAATAAAAATATAAAAAAAGTACTTGACGAAAAGAAAATGCTATGGTAACATTCTGTCTTGTCCACGGAACATAAATGTTTTTGAAATAAAAATAATTCATAAAAAAGTCTGAAAAAATAAAATTAAAAAAGTTGTTGACAGATAAAAATAACTGTGGTATAACAAATAAGTCGCTTGAACAAAGCGGAAACAACAAAGAACATTGATAACTGAACAGTGAATAACCTTGAAAGATTCATAAGAGAATAATTCAAGTCATCGAAAGATGAACGAACAGCTTTTAATAAAGCAAACCTTAAAAACAGTAAAACCTGAATCAAGATTCCGGTAGGAACTTGTTTCTGATTTAGAAAGCCAGATCTACTGGCTTGGATAAAACTTTTAACATGAGAGTTTGATCCTGGCTCAGGATGAACGCTGGCGGCGTGCTT
>ERZ860148.492-NODE-492-length-31528-cov-4.542274_pt1 | contig 31528 bp, 27 predicted proteins | sample MGYA00509981_ERZ860148 | MGnify/ENA primary metagenome ERZ860148 (study PRJEB30046, sample SAMN00715199) | human gut metagenome | study: EMG produced TPA metagenomics assembly of the A metagenome-wide association study of gut microbiota in type 2...
TGTAGGGAATATTAAACATAAATATATTGTAGTAGAAATGAGGAAATATGAAAAAAGTAAGCGTGATTATTCCGTGCTATAATGCCGTAAAGTGGCTGCCTAAGTGCTTTATGTCACTTGTAGGACAGAGCATTGGAATCGATAATCTGGAATTGATATTTGTTAATGATGCCTCCACGGACGATGGACAGACGTGGAATATGCTTAATGAAATAGAAAAGGCATATCCGGAATCTATAATAATAATAGATCTTCCTCATAATAGAAGACAGGGCGGTGCAAGAAATGAAGGCTTAAAGTATGCTTCCGGTGAATATATAGCATTTGTTGATGCAGATGACTGGGTGGAAGCGGAATTATTTGAAAAGACATATTCCAGGGCGAAAGAGAAAGATGCTGATATAGTACAGTTTAATTATAATTATTATTTTGAAAATGTTGGCATTATTCCTAATAAGAATGAAATGACTGAAGAGTTTTTTGAAATAAAGTCATCAGACGATAGAAAAAAGATGCTTGTTATGGAAAAATTCACATATGGATGCTGGAATAAGCTGTATAAAAGGTCAATGGTTATTGATGCCAATACAGCATTTGCAGAAAATGTTATATATGAAGAACCATTATTTGTGTATCCATTACTCTTTTATGCTAATAAATTGGTGAAAATGGCCGATAAATTATATATATATAGACAGAACAATAACGGAACTATGCGTAATGATATGAAGGAGAAAGAAACTTTATTTCAGCATAGCCAGGTTCAGTTAATGGTCTGGGAGTTTATGAAGAATACTTCATATTTTAATGAATATTATGAGGAGATTAAGCTGTATTTTCTTCATACATATTTATATGAAATTCTTGATTTTGCAAAGCAGAGAGAAATAACAATAGATTATGAGCGGTATATTCCACTTGCTAAGAAAGCATTAAGCGAGGTTAAAGATATAACGAAGTCGCCATATAGTGCAATACTTGTTAAACAGATGGCATTATATAAGCTGATTGAGAGTGGACTTACTAGACAGCAGTATATTGGATATATTGATAAGATTTAAGAGGTAGCAAGGATGCTGGAGTTGGACGATAATTATTTCAAGGAAGAAGAAAGATGTGGGTTTAAGATTTCATCTATGATGAAGCGTGTATGGGCGGTTGAGATGGATGTACTCACAGAAATAGATCGAATTTGTAAAGAATATGGACTTACATATTACGCAGCTTTTGGAACAATGCTTGGTGCGGTAAGACATAATGGCTTTGTTCCATGGGATGATGATATTGATATATATATGTTAAGACCTGATTATCAGGCTTTAATGAATGTGTTGTCAGATGAGCTGCCACAAGGCTATTATAATAGTAGTTCATATTCAGATTCTACGCATATGCAGCCGTTGACATCAGTTATGAATACTAAGTATATAATTACTGATGTGTCCGAAAGAAAAAAGTTCTATGGATGCCCATATATATGTGGTGTCGATATCTTTCCATTAGATTATATTCCAAGTGATGAAGAAGAATTAAGTGTTTTCAGAAATCTGTATACAATTATATATTCTACTACAAGAGAGTATTATCAATATTCGAAAGAGGAATTAGAAGAGTATTTAAAGCGTATTGAAGAAATGTGTAATACCAAGATAGACAGAGAGGGAAATATACCTAATCAGCTATGGTTGTTATTAGATAAAGTTGCAGGAATATTTGGTGAGGATGAATGTGAGTATCTTACTTATCTTCCAACTAATATATGTTATGATGCTGAGCTTAAGTATAAAAAAGAATGGTTTAAAAGTGCAAAGAGATTTCCATTTGAGTATATATCAGTTCCTTTGCCTAATGGTTATGATGAGCTTCTTAAAGTGACCTATAGTGATTATATGAAATATGATAAACAGAGAGGCAGGGCACACGATTATCCATTTTATAAGAAACAGGAAGAATTTTTAATGGAAAATAACTTGCTATAGATGTTATGGATACATATTAATCTTTAGAATAATCGAATTTCTATGGATTGATTAGTGTACGGTAATCATGGAGGATAAAATGAAAAAGGTAATTACATATGGAACTTATGATTTATTTCATGAGGGACATTACAAATTGCTGAAAAGAGCAAAGGAATTGGGCGATTATCTTATAGTCGGAGTAACAACTGAGCATTTTGATGAGGCGAGAGGAAAGCTTAATGTTGTTGACCCAATTATGAAACGTATAGAGAATGTTAAGAATACTGGTCTTGCTGATATGATTATAGTTGAGGACCATGAAGGACAGAAGATAGAAGATATACAGAAATATAATGTAGATATATTCACCGTAGGTTCTGACTGGATTGGAACATTTGATTATCTTAATGCCTTCTGTAAAGTGGTATATCTGGAGAGAACACCTAATATATCGTCGACAATGCTTAGGAGCAGTTCGTTTAATATAACAAAAGTAGGACTTGTTGGAACTGGCCGTATAGCTGAAAGATTCGTTGCAGAAGCAAGATATGCCAGTGGACTTATTGTAACAAGTGCCTATAATCCGGATATAGAAAGTGTTAATCAGTTTAAGAAGAATTGTTCGGAATATGAAATAGATATATATACAGATAAATATGATGAATTTCTTGAAAAAGTAGATGCTGTATACATAGCTTCTACGCATGAAACACATTATAAATATGCAAAAGTAGCTTTAAAGAAAGGAAAGCACGTTCTTTGTGAGAAGCCGCTGGCATTTACTAAGAAAGAAAGTATTGAATTATATAATCTGGCTAAAAATCAAGGGGTTGTTTTAATGGAAGCTATTAAAGCAGCATATTGTCCCGGATTTCAGCAGCTTCTTAATGTTGTACAGAGTGGAAAGATAGGTGATATAAAAGATGTTGAAGCCTGCTTTTCAAGAATAGCAACAGTTGAGTCAAGAGAGCGAAAAGATCCTAAATATGGTGGCGCATTTCTTGAGTATGGTGGTAATGCGTTAATGCCTATTATTAAAATATTAGGTCAGAATTATCAGTCCGTTACATTTGACAGCCTGGATAATGAATTAGGAACAGATGATTATACAAAAGTTCAGATCCGCTATAAAGATGCAATGGCAACGGCAAAGGTAGGAATGGCAGTTAAATCTGAGGGCCAGTTGATAGTCGCAGGAACTAAAGGTTATGTGATTGCACAATCACCTTGGTGGCTTACTGAAAAGTTTGATGTAAGATATGAGGATGAATCAATAATAGAACATTATGAACCTAAATTTATAGGAGATGGGCTTCGCTATGAGATTAGTGAGTTTATTGCCAAGATTCACCAGTTAGGAGAGAATGCTTATAAACTGACAGCGGGAGAATCCATAGCGATAACTGATATCACCGAAAAATTCATTAGATGGAGAAAAATTATTTATTAAATAATAAATTACAATTAAATGTTATATATGAAAGCGTGATGAGAGATGAACAATAGAATTTATAATGACAAAGTAGACGTAAATAATGACAATATAAGAGAGTTTTACAATAAAAGAGCACAGAAGTTTATCAAAGGTGAAAAAAATCAGTACACATCTGTATTACTTGGAGATAATAATCCTGAATATGCAAAAAAATGGGATGAATTTGAAAAGAACTATGTTGGAAAATATCTTAATCCTGGAACTGATAAAAGATTCTTAGATATTGGCTGTGGAATAGGAAGATGGGCGGAAAATGTTATAGATAAATGTGGTCAGTATGTTGGAACAGATTTTTCAATTGAAATGGTAAAAGCGGCAAGAGAAAGATTTAAGGAACATTCTAATGCACAGTTTATTAATTCTTCTTTTCAGGACATATTTAATAATGAATCAATAACTAAAAATAAGTTTGATACAATTATTATTACTGGAGTTTCTATGTATATAAATGACTCAGATTTAAGGAAGTGTTATAGCAGCTTAAAGAATATTTTAAATGATGGGGCAGTTGTTTATATAGAAGAGAGTGTTGGTGTAAAGGAAAGATTAACTTTAAATCATATATGGTCAGATAGTTTAGATGATAATTATGATGCGATATATAGAACAAGAGAGGAATATTTAGATTTAATGAGCAGTTTAACAGATGCTCTTCATATAGTTGAGGAAGGCTATTTTGAACAGTTAGACAAAAAGGAATTATCTGAAACAAGTCATTGGTATATTATCTTAAATAATAAATAAAAAGAGGAATACTATGATGTCAGATAAGTATGTTTTGAATGAAGAAGAGACAAGAAAAATGCATAATATTCAATTAGAAATGATGATTGAATTGGATAAAATATGCAGGAAACATAATATTAAATATATTTTAGAGGGTGGCAGTTTATTAGGGGCTGTCAGACATAAAGGGTTCATACCTTGGGATAATGATATGGATGTTCGTATGTTAAGACCTGATTATGAGAGATTTTGTGAAATAGCTAATAAAGAACTTCCACAGGGAATATTTTTTCAGAGTTATAATACGGATCCAGGATATCCCTGGTTATATGGCAAATTAAGAAAGCAGGGAACTAAAGCTGTAAGATTAGGTCAGGATAGGCTGAAAATGGAAAGTGGAATATGGCTGGATATATTTCCTTGTGATGGTGTACCCGATAATAATGTAGAAAAGAAAATACATAATAAAATAGCAAAATTATGCAGAAAGACATTATATGCAAGAACAGCCAGATATATAACTAATAAATGGTATGCCCAATTAGGCTGGAATATAGTATGCGTTATTCCTAGAAAATTTGTATACAAAGTCAGTGAATATATGTCAAGAAAATATACAATTCATAATTGTAAAAAAGTAGGAATTATAGGGTGGCACGGCATAGAAGATGTTAATGGTTTTGAACTAAGATATTTTAATGAATTAACAGAACTGGAATTTGAAGGACACAAGTTCTATTGCCCTAAGGATTGGGATAATTATCTGAGATATGCATATGGAGATGATTATATGGTTATTCCATCAGTGGAAAATAGGCAGGTTGATTTAGATTTTCAAGAGTTTGATTTAGGTAAAGAAGGCGAAAAGATATGTTGAATTTTACAGTAGGTCCTGTGCAGGAGAGTAAAGAAATACTAGAAGTTGGGGCACAGCCAACACCATATTTTAGAAATCAAAGTTTTTCAAAGATCATGTTAGAAAATGAAGCTATGATGAAAGAACTTACATTTTCAGATAAAGAGTCCAGAGTTGTATTTCTGACTGCTTCTGGTACAGGAGCTATGGAAGCAGCAGTTATGAATTCATTTACTTCTGATGACAAAGTACTTGTTGTTAATGGCGGAAGCTTTGGTAAAAGATTCGTGCAGATATGTCAGATACATCAGATACCATATACAGAAATAACTGTTCCAATGGAAGAACCACTTACCAAGGAAATGCTTGAGCCATATGATAGCAGAGATTATACAGGCTTCCTAATAAATATGCATGAGACATCAATTGGTAAATTATACGATATAAATATGGTGTCTGAATTCTGTAAAAAGAATAATTTATTTTTAGTGGTAGATGCAGTAAGTGCATTTTTAGCAGAGCCCCTTAATTTAAGTGAATTAGGAATAGATATTATGCTTACTGGTTCGCAGAAGGCACTTGCAGTCCCACCAGGAGTATCAGTTCTTGTTATGAATAAGAGAGCTGTTGACAGGGCATATAATTTAGATGTCAGAAGTATGTATTTTAATTTGGCAGATGCTTTAAAGAATGGAGAAAGAGGACAGACACCATTTACTCCGGCTGTCGGAATTTTATTACAAATTCATAGACGCCTTGAAGAACTCTGCAAAGCAGGAGCAATAGCAGAGAATAAAAGAATAGCAGATCTGGCAGCAGATTTTAGAAAGAAAGTAAAAGATTTGCCATTTAGAATGTTTAGTCCATCACCATCGAATGCAGTTACGGCAATGATTATGGAAAATGGAAAATCAGCGTATGCTTTATTTGAGTTATTAGAAAGCGATTATGGAATGTGGATATGTCCAAATGGCGGAGATTTGAAGGACAAGATATTCAGGGTAGGACATCTTGGTGCATTAACATTTGAAGATAATGATAGATTAATAGAAGCTATGAAACAGGCATTAGAAAGATTGTAGATAATGTATAATGGATGCTTTTAGCAAAGGAAGGAAGTTATAATGATAGATTTTCCTGAAGATTATTTTAAAACAGAGATAAGAGATGGCTTTGAAGTCTCATCAATGATGAAAAGGGCCTGGGCAGGACAGATGGAAGTGTTACAGACAATACGGGAAATATGCGAAAGACATAATATAACATGGTTTGCGGATTATGGTACATTACTTGGTGCGGTAAGACATAAAGGTTTTATACCTTGGGATGACGATATGGATATCGGAATGACAAGAGATAACCTTAATGAATTCATAAAGTATGCAAAGGATGAACTTCCAGATGAATACAAATTATTATGTATGGATTTAGAACAAGAATATGATTCAATTATTGTAAGAGTTGTTAATTCTACATCTGTATCAATGAATAAAGAAAGATTGGATAAATTTCATGGGTGTCCATATGTATTGGGGATTGATATATTCCCAATGGATTATTTGTCGAGGGATGAAGAAGAGAGAATATTACATATACAGGTTATAGGAATAATTCTTGGAGCTGTAGATGCAATATCATCGGAAGATGCTGATCCGGTAGAAGTAGAAGATTTCCTTAAAAATGTTGAAAATATAACTGGAGTAAATATTGATAGAACAAAACCTGTAAAAAGAGAATTAATGGCATTAACAGAAAAATTATTCTGCATATATACAAGAGATGAAGCAGATGAGGTTACAGGTTTATGGAGAATTGTTTATGAGGAAGGCTTTCATTTTCCTAAAGAGTGGTTTGATGATTTAATAGAAGTGCCATTTGAAACAATCACAGTACCGATACCTAGGGAGTATGATAAAGTGTTGAGCTTAAAGGTTGGGAAAAACTATATGACTCCAATAATACAGGAGACACATGAATATCCTTTTTATAAGGAACAGGAAGCTATACTAGAAAAGCAATTAGGTTATAAACCGGAATAATTGTAATAATTAAGCAGAAGTTTTAATGGTAAATATTGGAGATTAACTATGATAAAGGCTGATTTGGATAGTTATAACGAATTATTAAAAAAAGTTATTAAGCTATGTGAAAACTTGCAGAATATAAAAGATGTTAATTTGATAGTGCAGATTTTAACAACTTGTCAGGAAACAGTTATAGCAGTTGGTGAAGGCTTGGAAAAAATCGAATTAGAAAAAGATAAAAAGGCTATTGAGAAATTAAGCGTAGTATCTAATCTTGAACAATTCTGCGAATTGGCATATGAATATACACAAAGTCTTGATATACATATATTAAGCCAGATGACGGATGTTATATCAGCTGTATTAAAAGACATAAATAGCATACCAAGAACATATAGGGTGGCTTTTTTACCATATAAAGCCTCTATGTGGGATAGTCTTGAAAGCATATGGAGAGAATTTGCAGCTGATAAGGATTGCGAAACATCTGTTGTAGCAATACCATATTATGAAGCTGACAGGATAACTAATAAATGGGAATATTGTTATGATGGAGGATTGTTTGAAGCTGATATTCCAATAGTTGATTTTAATGATTATGATTTGAAATTAAAAAAACCTGATTTGGTATTTGTGCATAATCCTTTTGATAAGTTTAATACAGTTACAACAGTTAATCCAATCTACTATTCGGAAGAGTTGAAAAAATATTGTGGTAAATTAGTATATGTACCCTATTACGTTAATCCAGGGTTTATATCAGCTAGTTACAATAAACTTCCATTGTTGTATCGTTCAGATTATATAATTGTTCAATCTAATATGGCAAAAGAAACGTGTAAAGAATTTCCGTATTATGATAATGTGCTGGCATTAGGTTCACCTAAATTTGATAAGATTATAGAATTAGATAAACAAAATGTGTCAGCACCAGAAGAATGGAATGTTAATCTTAAGGATAAAAAATGTCTGTTGTTAAATACAACAATAGAGGATTTTCTAGAGAGTGACAATTATATAATAGATAAATTGTATAGTGTGTTTAAAGTAGCTTTGTCAAGGAATGATATTGTTATTGTATGGAGACCGCATCCTTTATTATATGCAACAATAAAGGCACTTCGCCCTGAATACGCGGACAAGTATAAAGCATTAGTTGATTATTATATTAATAATAATGTCGGAGTATATGATAAAACAGCAGATATTTCAAGAGCAGTAGCTGTTTCAGATGCCTATATAGGTTCCTATTATAGTTCTGTTATAGCACTTTATGAGGTTATAAATAAGCCGGTATTTAAAATAAATAATAAACTTAAATACGAAGACAGTATGTTGAAGACCAGAAATAAAGCTAAACCGGAAGAAGTATTTATGAAATTAAATAATCGTGATTTTTACGGCTGCTATGAGTCAGAAAAATATATATTAGAAGATTTTATAGATGATTTGGTATTTAACAGACTTGATGTAATAAAGAAAAAGCAAATGGAAGAAGAAGCTGGATTAGCGGCAAATCTAGATGGTTCCTGTGGCAGAAAGGTGTATGAATATCTTACTAATGTCATTAGACAATAATATATTTTATTAAGGAGAAATATGTGCAGCATAAATAGTGATTTCTTAAAAGAAGAGTATAGAAATGGATATTTAATAACTGATAAGATGAAAAAAGTGTGGGCTGTTGAATTAGATCTGCTTTCAGAATTGGATAGAGTTTGTAAAAAATATAATATAAAGTATTATGCTGCTTTTGGAACATTATTGGGGGCTATAAGAGATAAGGGATTTATACCTTGGGATGATGATATAGATGTATGGCTTTTAAGAGATGAGTATGAGAGGTTAAAGCAAGTAGCCCCAAAGGAATTCACAGGAAAGTATTACTATCAGGATTGGTATAATTCGTGTGGAAGGACATGGATATTTTCCAAGCTTAGAAATAGTGAAACGACAGCAATAGAATATCCAGATAAAGGGCCAGAGTTTAATCAGGGAATATTTATAGATATATTTCCAATAGACGAATGGGATGATGAGGTTCATACTAATAAAGCGTTTAAAGTCGTACAAAGAGAGTTGTTTAATTGCATTAATAATCCAACGCAGGTATTAAGAGGAATACTCAATGGAGAACAGTATGCTATTGATATAGATACAACAGTTGAATTATGTAACGATTATATAAAGGCACAGCAGTTATTTGAACAGTTAACGCTTCAGAACTACGGAACATCAGATATTGTTGGATATTATTATGATCAGATGAGAATGAATAATAAAAAATATCCTAAAAGTTGTTTTGATGAAACGTTATATGTGCCATTTGAGAATACAGTTATACCAGTTCCAGCAGGATATGACATTATATTAAGAAAATATTATGGTAATTATATGGTGCCAGTGCATGAAAAAAATAATCACGAAGATAGGATTATTTTTGATACGGACAGGTGCTATAAAGAGTATGTAATGTAGGAGGAAAAGCAAAAATGGAAGTTAACAATAAAATTTTTGATAAAATATATTTATATGGAGCGGGTGAAAATGGATTAACTGCAATACATTTTCTTGGTAGAGACAGAATAAAAGCATTTATTGATTCAGATCCATCTAAAATAGGTAAAAAATTGGGTGGCGTAGATATAATATCATTTGATGATTATATGTGTAAAGATAAAGGGGCATATATATACATAACAGCATACTCTGCAAGCAAATCAATAGAAAAATTTTTAAATAAAAATCATATTGAAAGTTATGGCATTGCACCATGGTTTGAGGCATTTTATTGTAATATTGAGGAGATTATAAAAGACAATGAGTTGGCTAAATATGATAAAATTGTAATTTCAGATGAAGATCCTATATTAAATCTATTAAAGGAAAAACTTAATGATTTAAAAATAAATTGTGTGGATAATTTAAGTGATGCATCAGGAAAATATTGTGTGATAATTCTAGAAAAGAATATAGGAAAGGCAGAGAAAAATGTAGATACTATAAACTTACAGGAAAGTTACAATAATAAAATAAAACAAGGATTATCGGTTAAATTGAAAAAATATAAGGATATACACAAAGGGAAAAGATGCTTTATCATAGGAAATGGTCCGAGTCTGCAAATGAGCGATTTGGAAATTTTATATAAAAATAAAGAAATTTGTTTTGGTGTTAACAGAATTTTCTTGGGATTTAAAGATACAGAATGGAGACCGGATTATTATGTCGCATTAGATTATTTATTAATAGATATTATGAAGGAAGAGTTAAAGCAAATTTATGATATTGATAAGTTTATTAGATTTAATCCTCATTATAAAGTATCTGATATGATGCCTAATACGAATGAGTTTATAGCAATTGTGCAGGAAGATGAACAATTTGATTTTTCTACAGATATATCAGAAGGAATATGTACTGGCGAAACAGTTGTATATGCTGCTATTCAGATAGCGGCATATATGGGATTTTCAGATATATATTTATTAGGAGTTGATATGTCTATGAAAGCATTAGGCTTGAATGCTCAGGATGAAGGAGCTCATTTTTATAAATCTCCAGATGTAAATGAAAATTTTGGACAGGGTAATGTAGACACTGCAATAGAAGCATTAGCTTTTAGTGAAAGATATTTGAAAAAATATAATGTACATTTATATAATGCAACAAGAAATGCAATATGGGATGATGTAACAAAAGTTGATTTTGATAAATTATTTTAAAATTCAGGAGAAATAATATGAAAAAAATAGTATCTTTTATACCAATTAAGTTAAATAATCAAAGGTTACCAGGAAAAAATTTAATGAATCTTGATGGTAAACCATTATGTAATTATATATTTAATACAATAACAGAAGTAGATGCAATCCAAGAAAAATATGTATATTGTAGTGATGATAAAATATGTCAATACATAAAGCCGTTTGAAGAAAAAGGATTGAAGTTTTTAAAAAGAGATCCTTATTTAGATGGATTTCAGGTTAAAGGACTTGAAATAATTGAAAAATTTGTTAATGATGTTGATGCTGATATTTATGTGCTAACACATGTTACACAACCATTTACAAAGTCTTCATCAATAGAAAATGCACTAAATAAGGTGTTATATGAGGGATATGATTCAGCATTTAGTTGTGTTGAAATTCAAGATTATTGTTGGTATCAGGGAAAACCTCTTAATTATAATATGAAAGATATAGTAACAACCCAGAACTTAGAACCGGTGTATATGGAAACAGGAGCATTTTTTATATTCAAAAAGGAAGTTTTTACAGAATTACATCAAAGAATTGGTAGGAAGCCTTATATGCAGGTAATATCACAAACTGAAGCAGTAGATATAGATACACAAGAGGATTTTGAGTTTGCAGAGGTTGTAGCAAAATACTATAAATTGGGGAGATGATACATATGAGTAATATAATGATATTAGATTGTACATTAAGAGATGGAGGACGGATTATAGACTGTAAATATAAAGACAGTGACATATCAAATGTATGCCGTGATTTGACATATTCAGGAATAGATATTATAGAAATGGGTTTTTTAAGAGATGATAAAATTGTAAATTATAATGGGAATTCCACTTTTTTTACAGATGTAAATCAAATAAATAAATATATTCCAGATAATAATAAAACATTATATGTGGCATTTATAGATTATGATATGTATGATTTTAGTAAACTTCGTATATGTGAGGGCAATAAAGTAAAAGGAATAAGAGTTGGATTTACAAAAAAACAATTTAAATCAGATAAAGAAGGAATTGTTAAAGCATTAAAGAGTGTTAAAGAAAAAGGATATAAATTATTTATACAAGGTGTAAATTCACTAGGTTATACGGATAAAGAGCTGTTAGATGTTATAGAAATGGTTAATGATGTAATGCCATACAGTTTTGGAATAGTGGATACATATGGTGGAATGTATTTGGATGATATAACACATATATATGGCATGGTGGAACATAATTTAAATTCTAACATATGTATAGATATTCATTCACATAATAATTTTCAATCATCATTTGCTTTTGCTCAGGAAATTATTAGGATTTGTGATTCCAAAAGAAATATTATATTGGATTCAACCTTAAATGGGATGGGTAAATGTGCTGGGAATTTAAATACAGAGTTAATTGTTGATTATTTAAATAGAAAAAAAGCATCGAATTACGATTTGGATAGAATATTAGATACAATAGATAGTTATCTTTCACCTATAAAGGAAAAATATAACTGGGGATATTCTATACCTGCATTTATGGCTGGAATTTACAAATCACATCCTAATAATATTATATATTTGACACAAAAATATAGATTAAACAGTAAAGATATAAAATATATTATATCAGCAATTGATGATGAAAAAAGACAAAGATATGATTATGATAACATTCAGAGAATTTATAATGATTATTTTTCAACAGTAATTAATGACGATATATCAATTTTAAATCTAAGAAATAAATTAGTAGATAAGAAAATATTAGTGTTAGCACCAGGAAAAAGCATTATAGATTATGAAAAGGATATAAAGAAATTATTAACAGAAGATGTTATTGTAGTAAGTGTTAATTTTATACCGGATAATATAAGCTGCGATTATCATTTTTATGCAAATGCTATACATTGGGATAAAATATCCAATAATATTGAACATAAGAAGTGTATTTTATCATCAAATATTAAGGGAAATATAGAAAATGTAATAAGGGTTAACTATTCTTCTTTAATATGTGAAGATAGTAAGTTATCAGATAATAGTACAATGATGTTATTAAATTTGCTAGAAAAATGTGGTGTTAAAAAAATAATGATAGCTGGATTCGATGGATTAAAACCTAATGAAGATAATTATGTTAATTCTGATTTTATTAATTCAGAACACGGAATGCAATTTGAAGAAAGTAATAGAATTATTAGGAAAATGTTTGAGAATTATTTAGAAAGGACAAGTAAAAATTTAGAAGTTGTTTTAGTTACACCAAGTATATACTACGAGTTTTAAATGAAAGGTAATATGATATGAACGTAATTTGTTTTGGAGCGGCTGGAGGAGGAAAGAGATTATTTGATGTTATATCAAGTAATCATAATATAATAGCATTTACAGATAATGATTCTAACAAATGGGGAGATAAGTTGAATAATGTACCTATTTTATCTGTAAAAGAAGCGTTAAGTATAGATTATGATAAGATTATTTTAACTTCAGCCCCAGGTAAAGATTCTATAATTAAACAATTATTAAGTTATGGTATAAAAAGTACTCAAATAGATACATCATATATAGATGGACCATTAGAAGCTAGAATTGTGTTTTTGGAAAAACTAGCCGAATTGCATAAATATATTTCAGAAGATGTACAAGTTGCAGAGGCAGGTGTATTTGCAGGAGATTTTGCAAAATGGATAAATAATTATTACTATAACAGAAAATTATATTTATTTGATACTTTTCAAGGGTTTAATGAAAAAGATTTGCAATATGAAAAAGGAATGTCAGATGCTAAAATAGGTGATTATGCAAATACATCAGAGTATGAAGTGTTAAAAAAAATGAAATATAAGGAAAATGTTATTATTAAAAAAGGCTATTTTCCTGATACAGCTAAAGATGTAAGAGGACAATTTTGCTTCGTTAATTTGGATTTAGATCTGTATGAGCCGACTTATAATGGTTTGAAATTGTTCTCCAATAAAATGGTTGAAAATGGAGTAATTCTTGTACACGATTATTTTGCAACTAATTTTAAGGGACCTAGAGAAGCTGTTGATAAATTTATATCAGAAAATAAAAAATATAAAGCATTTCCGATTGGAGATGGTGTTAGTATTATGATAATTGGATTTTAAAAATAGTAATAAATTTATGGAGAGTATGTGTGAAAGATATTAAAATTTTAATAATGGATGTTGATGGAACTTTAACAGATGGTTCTATATATATGGGTGAATATAAAGAAATTTTGAAAAAATTTGATGTAAAGGATGGATATGGTATAAAAAATATACTTCCAGAAAATGGCATTATACCTGTAATCATTACAGGAAGAAATTCTGATATATTGCAAAATAGGTGTAAAGAATTGGGAATAAAAGATGTCATACAGGGCTGTTCTGATAAAAAGAATGAACTGGAAAAAATTATTAAAAAATATAATGTGTCGTATTCTGAAGTTGCATGCATAGGAGATGATTTAAATGATTATGAAATGATGATGACTGCTGGAGTTAGAGGCTGTCCGTCAGATGCAGTCAAAGGTATAAAGGACATAGCCAACTATATAACAAAGAAACAGGGTGGATACGGAGCTGTTAGAGAATTTATAGAATGGCTGGTAGAAAAGGAGAATTAATAATGATATGTAAATTATGTAATAGCAAAAATGTAAATATTATATATAATGGTAAAATAAGGGATGGACACGTTGGAAATTATACAACTTCAGATGTCCAAATGTTTAAATGTTGCGATTGCAATACAATTTGGCATGAGGATGTGATAGACCATTCAAATTATTATGAAACAGAAAAATATAGAAGCAGCCTAGAAGGAACGACAGACATAAAAGATTTTTATAAACTGCATGATAGAGAAAATGAAGATAAATTTAGATATATTGGTATGGAAAATTTAAGAAATAAAAAAATTGCAGATATAGGTTGTGGCGGTGGAGCCTTTTTAGACTTTTTATATTCAGTAGCAGATGAGATAATTGCAATTGAGCCTTCACAGATATATAGAAGAGAATTAGATAAAAAAGGATATAAAACATATGCTTATGCAGCTGATGCTATAAAAGAGTATGGAAATAAAGTTGATGTTGTTACATCGTTTGATGTAATAGAGCATGTTGAAAATCCAATGCAATTTGTAAAAGAAGCATATGATTTATTAGCAGAAAATGGAGTTGCTTATATAGGTACGCCAACAGATGCTGAGGTTATGAGGCAACTTTTAGGAGAAACATATGAGTCATTTTTATTTAGTACACAACATCCTTGGATTTTATGTGAGAAGAGTTTTGAATATATATTGAATTGTTTGAACATTGATGATATAGAATGGGATGTTAAGTATTATCAAAGATATGGTTTAAGCAACTTACTATATTGGTTAAAAAATAAAAAACCTGGAGGAAATTACAAGTTTGATTTTGTTTCAAATGAAATAGATTTAGCATGGAAAAGCGATTTAGAGAGACAAAATAAGTCAGATTATATTGTGTTACGTATTAAAAAAATTAAAAAATAATTAAAGACATTACATAGCAAGGAGAAAGTATGTGCTTAGATAGTCAGGATAAATATATAAATTGTATTTCGCTAGGATGGTATTGTGGTACGGCAAGTTCCTGCTCCAGGTTAGGTTTGAGAAGTTTTTCAGGACCTTTTGACTGGATATTATCTGATTTTGAATATGTAATAACAATGATTGATAAAGAATTTGATGGTTTCCTTTTGCCAGAAAATTTGAGAATCGATGAAGATAATGCTAAATGTTTTTATGACATAAAAAATAAATTCTATTTTCCGCATGATATATCAAATGATTTAAATAAAGATTTATCAAGTATACAGTTAAAATATAAGAAAAGAATTAGTAATTTTATAGAACAGTCAAAAAAACCGACCTGTTATTTTAGAATTGTAAAAAATATGCAAGAGATAGATTATATAGAACAGAATAGTCAATATATTGACTCGGTAATAAAGAAATATAATAAAAAAAATAAAATAATATATAATTTATTGGATAATTTGGAATTTTCAAATGATTTTAAAGGTGAGTATTATAAGTTATACATAAATGATTTTTGGAAAGATTCTATATGTTTGAGAGCTACTTTTTCAAAATCAAAAGAATTAATAAAGTTCTGTAACAATATATTACCATCTGATATAAGAGTTAGAAATTTGCAATGGGATAAAGTGCATTTGTCGGATATTACAAAATCTGATGAAGTTATGATTATGGTGGATGATAAGAGTAAAGATTTGCTTCAATGGTTAAAAAATAGATTTAAAGGGTCTTTCTATATATGGGGTTCTGGAAAATATGGAACGATATTATTGAAATTTTTAAGGGAAAATGGCTTTTCTATAAAAGGAATAATTGATAATAATAGCAATAAATGGAATGAAAAAATTGATGGTATAAAAATTATTCCATTTAATAATATATGTGAAAATGAAAGTATTTTAATTGCGATTGCAGACTCAGGAGCTGTTAATGAGATTAAAAATCAAGTATTAAAAGACAATACTTTTGACATATGTACACTTGTAGATATATATAATGGATTATTATTGTTATAGATGGTTTTTGATGTATTTGTAGGTATATGGGTTAGAGTGTTTATTAAATATATATAGATAATAGATTATGTGAAATAAGTGTATTTATATTATGATAATATAATAATAAGATAGATAAGAATAAAGATAGCATAAATATATTTTAGTAACGCTTATACCTAGTGAGAAAAGAATATATGAGAAAAAGAAAAGATGAAAATATTATCGTAAGTCAATGGCAGTCTTGCGTAGAAATGCTAAACGCAGTAAATCAAAGAAGAGATAATATGAATGATAGATTTTGTGCCATTAATACGGCTGTTATAGCTGCAATTTCTTTTGTGTGGGATATAAGGACAATAGCATTAATTGCAGTAGGATTAATAATATGTATCATATGGATAAAGCTAATATTAAATTTTAGAGAGATAAAGCGTGAAAGGTATAAAGTTATTAAATCTCTAGAAAAAAATTTACCTGCAAATGTATTTTCTGAAGAATGAAATTGTTTAAGAAATAATAGAAGATATAAAGAAGGTACTAATATAGAGGTGAAGTTACCATTATGTTTTATGATTTTATATTTGGTGCTTATATATGTAATTATTATTTTACATTTTGATATATTATAATACTTGTACAATTAAATAAAAAAGCCTATAATAATATCAACAAAAGTGGTTCGTGAATTAGTAAGAGAAAGGGTGATATTACAGAAAAAATAGAGGATAACAAGAGGCAAAAGAGTAGATAGGCAGGAGATAATAATATGAATTATGAAGATGATTTAATGATGTACGGGGTATTGAGTAATAATGACATCGAGGAGGCTATGAGTAAAGGTGCTATATTTATTGCACCATTTGACGAAAGTCAGTTGCAACCATCAGGCTATAATCTTACGCCTACATATTTTATATATTCTACTAAAAAGAAGAAATTACTACCTATTATCAGGCAGAAGAATAAGGTATTTGTAATGATTGATAAAAATGACACAGTTCTTATAAGAACGCGTGAGTCAATAGCTGTATCATCGAATATAACAGGTGAATTTAATTCTAAATTAAGAAACACTGCAGTTGGCTTTGGACATATATCAACAACGTTGGATCCAGGCTGGGAAGGGCAGTTATTAATTCCATATAATAATCCCACTGACAAGAAGATTGAATTTGTAATAGAAGAAAAAGCGTGTGGCAGGATCATTTATAATTCTTTTGTAACATTAACATTTTACCATATGAATTCTGTAGCCACTAAATCATCGGATAATAAATCCGGCAGGTGGGATATATTAGATGAAACTGTGTACAGGAATAATTCTATATTGAAAAGGAAAAAAGTAGAGATACTAGAGGATTTAGCTGACCAGCTTAAAGAGAGAGATAATTGTGGATTAAAGAATTGCATATTAAAAAATCTTAATGATGCTGAAAGAGAACAATATGATAATTTAGAAGATAATCCGAGTATAAGTGAAGAAGAATATTGTGAAGCAAGACAAAAGCTGTTAGCCAAATATATGAGAGCACATATACGTAAAATTCGTAATATGTATCAACAGGAAATGGAAAAGAGCATAGATGTTGTAAATAAATATATAGATACGAAACAGAAATTTTTACCACTAAGGTATAGATTTTGCAGATTTATTGTTAGTAATTTAAAAGCAATTGTGGGAATTATTGTATTGTTGATTATCTTAATTATATGGCATATATTGGGTAACAGGGAAAATGTAAATTCCCAAAAAGTAACTGATTATGCACTTGGTGCATTAGCGGTATATATCTTATTCCCATTATTTGTAAAGGCTATTGAAAAATGGTTCTTGGATAAAATCAGATAAAGGTAATAAATAATAAGTAAGGGGGATAATTTAATGAATAATGATGAAGAGGTAATAGAGAGTCTTTCGGATAAATTAAAATTCCAGACTATTAGAAAAGTATTTAGCGAGAGAGCTGAATTTATAATAATAGGCTTAACAGGTCCTATTGGTGGGGTAATTGGAGAGATGACAAATGTATTAGCACAAGATTATGAACTGCTTGAACCGTATATGTCATCAGAATGGTCAGAACTAAGCAGTGAGGTTTCAAAAGAACTGGAATATGAACATATATGTAATTATGCTAAGCGTAACTGGAAAAAGTTTGATGTAATAAAAGCAAGAGATGTAATAATTACATATATTCTGGAGAATTCTAACAGTTATAATTATTTTATAGAAGATTTAGAGAAAATAGCACGTTATAATCATAATAAGTCATATGAACATTTTTTGGAAAGCCAAATTGATGAGAATGCAATTAGCAGACTTTTAAAGGCTAAGAAAAACCAATTAGAGAAAGAAAAAGGCTTTGATGAGGAAGATTATCAAAAGGGAGAGAGTTATTATAAAGAAAGCGTAAAAAGAGAAATAGAACAATTTATGAGCCCAAGTACAGATGGAAAGTCAATGCTTGATAGGATAAAAGAATATAATGATGAATTGTGTGAATTTATTGGCTCATTGAAAGAAAAGAAAGTGCCAAAAGGATCTGGCGGAAGCAAAAGCGAAGATATGTCACTTTATGTTTATACAAAATATATATTACCTTGTGTAGGTGAATATATTAAAAACATATTAGATGATGAATATATTAAATTATTTCAAAAATATGGAAATGAAATTCGATTTTTTGGAACACTGGATAGGAGTAAATGGAAAGAAGCACTTAGAAAAGCACAGAATGGTGAGAAATTTGATTATTTTTATAGTTTAGTCAAAAGAATTAATACATTTATAAAAATAAGAAGAGCTCCAATATTTAATGAAAAATCTGTTCCTGTAAGAATAGTTATTGATTCATTAAAGAACCCTTATGAATTCAGCTTTTTAAAGGATAGATACTCAGCATACTATACTTTTGGAATGTTGGATAATGATAAGGAAAAATTTGGAGATAACAGATATAGAAAGAGTAATTATTTAAAATTATATGAACAGCCAGAGCAGATAAAGAATGGCTTTAAGAAATTCGTGGATATATTACTGGATGCCTTGGATATAGATGGTATGGGGCTTAAAACTGATAATAAAGTCGTGGAGTATATAAGAAGTCTAAGAAGTGCCTCAGATTATATAAATTATATATATAAAAAATTAGATATATATATAGAAGGAAGAGATACTGGCTGGAAAAAGGAAACATTATGTCCTGAATTAGATGAAATAAAATATATAAGCATCTTTGAAAGAGAAGGCATATTGGAGCAGGAATTTGAATTTTATATAAGCATATTAGAAGATCCGATAAGAGTGTATTGTTTATTATCAAATCTATATCCAATATATTTACAGGATAGCCAGAATTCTATTCAAAATGCAGATGTTTTATTTAGTCAGAAAAATATGGAAATACAGCTTAAAGAGTATTTAACATATAATATTGTTAAATATATAAGTCTTATTATGCACCCAGGATTAGTTTCACCGACAGATGTGGAAAGGTGTATGCAGATAGCGTTTGATGAAAAGGTCAATTCTGGCTGTATTTCAAGACAGGTTGGTGCAGTTGTAACTGATGAAAATTATAATATATTATCGGTTGGCTGGAATGATGTGCACGCTAATAGTAAGATTCCTTGTATTTATAGAAGCATAGAAGATATTCAGAAACAGACACAAATAATAAAAAAGAATCCAGCGGTAAAGTGTCCAACATATAGTGAATTTGAATTAGATTATGAGGGTAATTTTAATAAAAATATTAATAAATACAATATGGGAGATATGAAAGAACATATAATGTGCGGAGTTCCTTCCTGTTATTGTTTTAAAACTGTATATAATACAATTGAACATAAAAATAATCCTTCTCATTCAAGGGCAATACACGCAGAAGCAAAGGCATTTTTAGATTGTGATAAGACAAAGGCAAAGGGTGGATATTTATTTACAACATCAAGTTCTTGTGAGAATTGTACTATGATAGCTAATGATTATGGTATAAAGAAAATATATTATATTGAGAGGTATCCGGGTATAGCTATGAATCACGTGAATGCTATAGGTGATGAAAAAGATAGAGCAGAATTTGTGCCATTTTCAGGTGCAATAGGCGAAGCGTACACTAAATTGTACAAGCCAGTTATTCCACTCAAGGATGAATTAGAATTAAGAGGAATGCAGTTGCTATATAATGAGAATAATTTAGGTTAAATTATTACACTATTGATTATTAGAAAGGATTACCTATGCGTTTCGTACTATTTTACTCCACTGTAGAATCCTTTAACTATTTTACGGATAGAATTGTGGAAGAATTAATAAAAAGAAATCACGAGTGTTTTATATTAGATTTAACTAACAGCACGCAGGATGAGAGTCATTCCTTTAAGGCATTTACGGAGTTCCTTTCGGTAAGAGCAGATGCGGCTATAGGATTTGATGGAATAGGCTTAAAAGATGATATGTTTATAGAGCTGTGGGATTCTATGGATACAGTAGCACTTAATATTTTGATGGATCACCCATTGAGATTTCATCCGACTATGCAGAAGCATCCAAGAAATTATGTGCAGTTCTGCTGTGATGATAATCACGTTGATTATGTTAAGAAATATTTTGGTGATACTGTAGGCAGAGTAGAATTTATGCCACACGCGGGTACTTATAATGGAAAGTTAAATCTTGAAGGTTATGATAAACGTCCATATGATGTGTTATTTTCTGGGACATACTATAGACCACAGAACTATCTGGAACAGATTGATAATACATTTAAAGATAATGAACTGCTCAGAGTATTTTATCACAATCTTGCTGAGTATATGATTGACAATAATAGTATAACAACGGAGCAGGCAGTGCTTGACGTTATTGATATGATGGGGCTCTCATTAGCGCAGGAGCAGGTTAAGCAGTTGTTTAGATTTTCTGAACCTATAGACTGGATGGCGAGAATGTATTACAGGGAGAAGATTATTTCAATAATAGCCGAAGCGGGAATTGATATATGGCTGTTAGGAAGAGGCTGGGGAAATCACCATTCTGCTAATTTAAGCAATGTGCATATTATTAATGACCGTGTTCCATTTGCCAGGACACTTCCAGTTATGGCAGAGGCGAAGATTAATCTTAATGTTATGCCGTGGTTTAAGGCGGGTACTCACGATAGAATATTTAATATCCTGCTGTCAGGTTCTTTACCATTGACGGATTCAAGTAAGTGGCTTAAAGAGCATTTTCAGGATAAGAAAGATATTGTTTATTATAAACTTGATGCGTGTGAAGAAATACCTCAGTTAATAAAGCATTATCTGGATAATTCTGATGAAGCGAAAGCGATAATTCAGAATGGCTTCGATATTGTGGCAGACAATTATGTGTGGGGTAATATTGTGGAACAGCTGATAAGAAATGTGTAGAATTTAAAGCGTTGATGATAAATCAAATATGTATGGTGATTATTACAGCTGCAGGTTATTAAACAAAACCTGCAGCTGTAATGTTATTTAAGCCCAAACGCAATCTCCAGCATCTGAGTAAGCCTGATATCATAGGTATGATATTTTTTAACCTTTTCAAAACCATTGTGAGCAATTTCCTGTCGTTCTTTATCGTGTAAAAGGTAGTATTCACATTTTCCCATTAAGTCATCAAGACTTGTATATGCTTCCAGGTCTTCACCAATATTAAAATGTTCTGGCAGTTCAGCCTGATAGTTAGTTATAAGAAAGCCTTCACAGCCAAGTACGTCAAATATGCGAAGTGACAGACCGCTTCTTATTGATTTGGCGGTTAAGTTAAGGTTGATTTTACTCTGGTTAAAGATTATAGGCATTTCAGTGTTAGTCTTGGCAAAGCCGCGGTTGTGAATTAGTGGCATTGAAGATGTATCACTGCCTGTATACAAGTCTACGTTGAAATGTTCAGATAAAGCTTTCAGGTAACGAAGCCGCTCCTGTTCAGCCACCTTTACACTTATAATGTGCTGTGCAATTACAGCTTTTGTATCAACCTTCATACTGTCAGGAAAGTTGATAAGCTCAGGTCTGACTTTGCAAAATGCTTCTATTAGTTCAGGGGTTACACATTCCTCAATGAAGTTATATCCATATACAAGCAGTTGTGCTTCAATAAGTCCGTCTACATAGCCGCGCATTTTTTCAGGAAGAGTAATTTGGTTATATAGACATTTTTCGGAATATAAAGAGCCGATAAATGATATATCCGATGAAAATCTGGTCCGGTCAGCAGCACTTGCCATAGTTGCAGTAGCGTAATTGTCACGTACGTTGGTAGCAAGCGGGATATGAAATATTCCGTCAGGGTTGATGTGGTGGAAGTCGTTGTACAACTGTCTGTCGAATAAGAATATCTTATTGCAGGGATTAGCTAATGAAGTTGAGAATAATTCAAGTACAGGGCTGTCAACGATTAGGCACAGATAAGGAATACCCCATATATTACATACATCAGATACTGAAGGAAAAAAGTTAATTGAGAATACAAAAGAATATGTGTCCTGCTTTAAAAGTTCGTTAAGACCCTTAATGCAGTCTGATGGAAGAAGCTGTTTGTTGTATACTTCTCTTGTATCTTCTGTTATCCTGAAACCAAGATGTTTAAAGGAAGCGATAATGTCGGGTTCGCATATGCTTCCATATCTATAAAAAAGTATGTTCATAATTCTCCTTTGCATATATACTATATAAGTAATTGAGAATTATATTTTATCATAAACAAAGACGTGTTGCCAGTAAGAAAGCGTAAAGCAGCTGGCAAAGTTATATACATAAATATAAGAATTCTTATAGGAAAGATAAGAAAGCGAGGTGGATAATATGGAAAACAGCAGTTATCACAAGAATAGAATTAAAGGGTTTAATTTTAATAGAGAGGATTTTAAAAGTCCGGCTAAAAGAAATCTTATGATTGGGGCAGAAGAGGCAGATTATGTGATACTGGCTGATGAAAATGTAACAAGTGAGGAAGAGATAAGACAGATAATCACGGAAAATGATTTCCTGCTGGATTATGGTATGGTTGTATTTGGAGAAAATGTGCCTGACGGAGAAATAGATTTTAATAACATAATTGATTATTTTAAAATGAATGTATATGGTGTGCTCATTAAGAAAAGCATACTCGTGTATACAGGCTGTTATAATGAAGAATTAACGGCTGGCATAGATTATGAGCTTGCGGTAAGAGTGGCATATTATGCAGAAAAGTATAATTACAATGGAATATATGGCGTGCTGTGTTCAAGCGAAGAGAACTCATTTTCACAGGAAGCAGGCTCATCAGACATACAGGAAGCAGATAATGCAGCGGGTTCATCAGACGTACAGGAAGCAGATAATGCAGCGGGTTCATCAGACGTACAGGAAGCGTATAATGTGACAGGCATATCAGATGAACAGACAGCTGCCAAATTCCTTACATATGCTTATGTTTTAAAGCTTTATATGAAAGAATTGACACACAAAGGACTGCTTGAAAATGCAATATATGCAATGAAGGCATATGCTGACAGTAAAGAGTGCGCAGATTTATACAACGGATGGTTATTGGAAATGCTTAATAATGATGAGTTGTTTATAAAGATTAAGATTAATACAGCACCATTTTATGTAATTATGGGCGATAATACGTGCCACGGAGTATTAAGAAGATTTGCAGTTGATATAACCAAGTCTCTTATCAAAAAAGGACAGGCTGTAATAACATCTGATGGAAGTTATGGAATGACTGTAAATCTATCTGATATTGAAGATAATTCGTTAAAGGGCTTTATAGGCTTTCAGTCAATTGTATTATTCAAGGACTATTTTAGAAAGATGAAATGTCCTAAGTACATTTTCTGGTTTGATAATCCAATGTATTTTGGAAATCTGTTTGAAGGAATAGATGAGAAATATTATCTTTTATGTCAGGATAGATATTATGCTGAATTTATAGAGGAGCATTTTGGTGCGGTCAATGCTATGCAGCTTCCGCCGGCAGGAGAAGATGCTGGATGGGCGGCAAACAAAGACAGACCATTTGATATAGTGTTTATCGGGGCGTGCAATTATGTGGATGAGAGTGTTATTAAAGATGAGTTTCAGAAGGAATATTATGAATATATGAAAGCACACCCGAATGTCACATTTGAACAGGGTCTTAAAGAACTTCTTGTATACAAAAATTTTAATATTGATGAGCAAAAGTTTCTTTCACTGCTTGATTCGCTGCAGGACGTATGCCGTAACATAGTTAATTACTATAGGACGAAGGTGCTTGAGACACTTTTGGCAGCAGGTATTAAGATTGATGTATTTGGAGATACATGGGATAGATATTCTGGACTTGGCAGGGATAATCTTATAAAGCATGATGCTGTAAATGTAGATGAGTCCCTTGAAATATGGGGCAGATCTAAGATAGGACTTAATGTGATGACATGGCATAAGGCAGGAATGACGGAAAGAATAGCTAATATATGCCTGTCTGGTGCGGTATGCTTAAGTGAGAGAACAGAATATCTGGATAGAGAATTCAACAATTATGAGGATATTGTTACGTTTAATCTTGAACATCTTGAAAAGCTGCCAGATGTAGTAAGAGAATTACTTGCAAATGACAGCTTAAGAGAGAGTATAGCGCAGAACGCATATATAAAAGCCTCAAAAGAGCATATTTGGGATAATAGGGCAGAGAGTATCTTAAGAGGCTTATAAATTACAATTATGATATTAAATCAACCCGGCAATTTTGAATATATCATTTAACCTGACTTTATAATTGTGGAATTCTTTAACTTTATTGTAACCATTTAGAGCGATAGCTTTACGTTCATCTTCGTGTTTTATGTAGTAATCACATTTTCTGATAAGGTCATCAATTGATTCGTAATATACAAAGTCCTTATCAGGTGTGAAGTATTCAAGGAAATCTGCCTGATAATTAGTGAGCAGAAATCCACCGGCACCCATAATATCCATACAGCGGAGCGGAATACCTGATTTAATGCTTCTCAGAGTGATATTCAGGTTGATTTTGCTGCATTTGAATACATAAGGCATATTGTCGTAGAAATCAATAGGTCCTTTGTTAATCACATCAGGAAGTTCTGGTGTCGGGTTGTGTGTATACAGCTTGGTAGTAAACTTTTTTGATACAGCTTTTAATATTTCAAAGCGTTCATTCTGTGTGACCTTTCTTGCAAGAAAATAATTTGCATACACATAGGAAGGAGTTTCAATACCATCTTTATTAGGTGTGTAAGGTGTTATTTCCTGTATGGCTTTAATTATGTCAGGAGAAAGTACATCTTCGAGGAAATTAGCACCATATATATGCTGTTGTGCATTTATTACAGCATCGAGGTAGCCCTTAACATATGGAGATATATTCCCCAGTCTTTCATAGAAATTACCTTTTTCGTTGTACATAGAGCCGACAAATGACACATCACTGTCAAATACCTGATGAACCCTGGTGTTCATTGGCATACGGTCAAGACGTGCAGTGTTGACAGCAAGAGGCATATAATATACTGTATTTATTCCCCCATTCTTAAGCTGTAGATATTGTTCACTGTCGAATAAGAATATGTAATTGCAGGGGTTGGTTATAGTGTATGAATACAGTGTAAGAAGCGGGCTGTCGTATATCCATGATATGTATGGAATGTTGTGGCGGTTGCAGTTAGTAGATACGGCGGCACTGTAATTAAAACTGAATACGGCATCGTAGTGCTGTCCTGCAATCTGTTCTTCAAAAAGCTTATCAAAATCTTCGCTTGCTCTTTCCAGAAAAAGTGGAGTTGATACAACTGTTAATTCGTGCCCCATCTCAGTAAGGGCTTCTTTAATATCTTCAACACCAAAGTGGTGGTTCTCAAATTCAAGAATTCTCATAGTATTCCTCGTATTATTTTTATTTTATCTCTGATATTATACCATATTTTTGGGCAGCTATTAAGTATATATCAGTTGGAACGGTTTTGAATATTTCGGACATAAGTCTATTATTGATTGCTAATAAGCGGTGTAATATATTATAATTCAGGTAATTATTATATCGGCAGAGGAGATGTGCTGTGAAAGTACTATTTTTTCAATGGGATGCATTTATGCAGAAGGGCATAGAGACGGCATTAAAGGAACTTAATATAGAATATGATACATTTTATTATACGATGAAAGACTGGGATAATGACAGCGAACTTGAGAGTAGTCTGGACAGATATATATCGGTGTCCAAGACTTTATACGACTGTGTGTTTTCAGTTAATTTCTCGCCGGTTATCTCGGACTTGTGTAATAGATTAAAGCTTCCTTATATTTCGTGGGTGTATGACTGCCCTATTAATATAAGAAGGACAGAGGCATTAAAGAATAAGTGTAATACAATTTATTTCTTTGACAGAATACAGGCACAGCATTATATGGAAAATGGAGTAGAAGGGGCGCAGCATTTACCGCTGGCGGCTGATATAGATACATTTCGGACGGCTTTAGCTAAAGATGATAATTATGCGTGTGATGTTGCGTTTGTTGGAAAAATGTATAAATCGGACTATTCTTATATAAGTAATTATCAGGATGTATATACGAAAGGTTATCTTGAAGGTATTGTTGAAACACAGCAAAAGCTGTATGGAGGATATATTATAGATGACTGCATTAATGATAATATAATGAAGAGTATTAATGAGAATTTTGCAAATGTATCTAATGGCAGTTATCAGGTTACAAAACCAGAGGTTACATATGCGCTGGCAACAGAGGTTACAAGCAGGGAGAGGGTTATGGCACTTGCACTTTTGCAGAACAGGTGCAATGTTAATCTATATTCCACAGATGTGGATGAAAGATTAAATAATGTCAATAATAAGGGATATATTGATTATTATTCCCAGATGCCCAAAGCATTTTATAATGCAAAGATTAACCTTAATATATCGCTTAAGATAATACAGTCAGGAATTCCACTGCGTGTGCTTGACGTACTTGCCTGCAAGGGATTTCTTATAACTAACTACCAGGCAGAGATAATGGAATATTTTGCGCCGGGCAAGGATCTTGTGGTATATGAGGATATTAAAGATCTTATAGTGAAAGTACAGTATTATCTTGATAACGAAGATGAAAGATTATGGATTGCGGATAATGGCTATAAAAAGGTAAAAGAGAGTTTTAAGGTGAAAGACAGGATTAGCGGTATATTAAGAAATTAAGTAATATATTTTTGAGTATGTACTTTGTTTTTGCTTGCGGCTTATGTTACCTAAAGCGTATAATGAGTGTAGCAAAGGCTGTTAGATTGTTATTATAAATATAAGGTGGCTGGTTATATTTTAATCACGAACCAATATTATGCGATTGGAGAAATTATATGGATAAGATTAATTCATTTTATAAGATGTTAAAATACAATGCTGAGAAGTATCCGGATAAAGAGGCGATTATATATGACACGATGACGGTTACTTATCAGAAGCTTTTTGAGGACTCATATAAGAAAGCACTTCATCTTATGAGGTTTGAGGGCAGCAGGATTGCAATATATGGACCAGCTTCATACAGATGGATAGTTAATATGTTTGGAACAATTCTTGCTGGTAAGGACGTTATGCTTGTTGATTTCTTCCTTCCCCAGAATACAAGAAATGATATATTAAAGAAGGTAGGTGTTGATTACATTTTATCATCTACTAACCAGTATATACTTGCAGACAATGAGGCAATTATAATAACTGATGCGGAGAAGGATGAGGTAGATGGTCTTATATACAATGAAGAAAATGTAAGAGAGGGCAATATTCTTATGCTTACAGCCGTTCCACAGGAGTGTGACAAGGCGGTTGTGCTTACAGTTTCCAATATACTTAATACAGTAAGTGCAGTTAATGAATGTTGTATGTGTGCACCAGAGGATAAGGTGCTTGCACAGATTGCACTTCATCATATATTTGGATATATATACAGTCTTATATGGCCAATCCATAATGGTGCGTGTGTATGTATTGGAAGAGGTTTAAGACATATAGATGCAGATACTTATTATTACAATCCTACAATCCTGCCTGGAACACCATCCATGATTGAATATCTGAAGAGAATAAAAGCACTTAATGAAAATCTTAAGACTATAATTATAGGAGGTGCAAGTTGTCCGTTCAGATTATTTGAGGCGTTAAAGGACAGGGATTTGAAGGTATACAATGTATTTGGAATGACAGAGGTGTCAGGGTGTGTTGGAATTAATGATACTATGGATGGCACTTACAAGATATTTGCTAGTTCTAAGGTTGCAATTGAACCTGATGGTGAGATTGTGGTAAGTGGTGACTGTGTTATGAAAGGCTACGATAAAGATGAGTCATATACTAAGCGTGTCATCAAGGACGGAGTATATCATACAGGTGATATAGGAAGAATTAATGATAAAGGTCGTCTTGTACTTTTAAAACGTAACCCTGAGATTATTCTTCTTCCAACAGGAGAGAAGATAAGCAGGACAGTTACAATAAGACAGATTAGTGCACTGGACGGAGTTGCAGAAAGCTATGTTACTTTATATGATGACAAGCTTACAGCAGTTATCGTGCCAATAGATAAAGATGTAAGAGAAGAAAGATTTGTAAGGCTTATTAATAAATATAACGAAAAAAAAGGTTACCGCTGGGAAATCCAGAAGACAATCATAAGCAAAGCTCCACTTCCAAGAATGGATAATGGTGATATTGACCAGAATGCAATAGAAACACTTATTGCTAATGAAAAGTAAGGTGTTAAGTAAATGCGGTGAGTGCCGATATATTTATTAGACTAATTAAGGATGAGAGGTAATGTCATGGAGGATATGAAGAAAGAACAGTTAGAAGTATTAAATGAAGCAAAAGGATATTGTGCAAATGTACTTCACTGTATAGATACAGTTGTTCCAGAACTTAAAGGTGACAAGAAGGATGATACAGATGAGTATCTTAGAATGACTGTTGACGGAGTTAATGTAGCTCTTGAGATGTATAATGCAACAAGAGATTTAACAGCAGGTGCGCAGCCGGCAGTAGATGAGGCTGATGGTAATAATGCTGTTAAAGAGTTATCAGCTGCATTAAAGTTAAGTGATGATTCAGCTAAGGCTGATGCTCTTGTAAAGGTAAGAGCATTCATTGCACAGTTTAAGGACTGTGCTGAGGCTGTCTGCAAGTAATAGAATATATTGATGGATTATGTATTGATAGATTAATCCAGTTCAATACGCCCTGATATATAATATATGTAATTTAATAAAAGATAAAACCCCTGTTATAGAAGAAAACAGCAGATAATGAATTGTTGTTTTCTTCTATAACAGGGGTTATTTATATGTTCTTCCAGATATGGTTTCTATCAACACATTTTGTCCTATAACAATTTTTGTCAAACACGGTTGCTGTAAACACATCTTGTCTTATAAGTCTAAATATATCCGTTAAACATCATTCCGGTATAAGCCGAAAGGTTATAAGGATCAGGGAATGACCTTAATGGATTCTTGTATGCAATAATCTTATTGTTGACATAGTCCATAGGGTTGAGTGCAATATTCTCAGCCTTTTCTTTAATGGAATTCTTAAACGAATTAAGGCTTTCATAAATGTGGCTTAAGGCGTCTTTGTTATCAGCGTTAATAATAACTTCCTTGTCAGCACTTATAGTTCCGTCTTTATTAAGCGAAAGTCCGCTGTCTGCAAGCTGCTTCTTGTATGAGCGTGCAATTGATGCGATTTCATTCTGGAGCTTTTCTGTTCCCTGAAAATGATTATTATTCTCATCATTAGTAACAGAGATAAGGTTGTTGTAACCAGCTACAAGTTCGTTAAGACTTTCCACAATAGAGTCTGCATCTGCCTTGAGGCTTATTGTTACAGGTTCTTCTGTTACCTTTGATAATTTGACATCATATGCTTTGTTGATTGTTATTGAATTGCTCATAGATGAGCGTTCATCACCATCAACATCAAATATGGCGTTGGCTGGATATTGTGTAACCCTGTCAAGTCCAAGAGTATCAATGAGCGGCTGGTTGCTAGCATCATCTGACTTTATGGAGAATATAACAGGAGTTGTTCCATTAATGCCGGTTGCTTCTGATTCAATATTAATAGCTGTATTGCCTAGATTATCTTCCTTGATATTAGCTGTAAGTCCAATGTTGGAGCGGTTGATAAGTCTTGCAATCTTGTTCTGTATATTATTAGTTGTCTCGGAGTTGTCCACTTTAAACTGGAACTCATATATAACATCATTGATTGATAAATCAAAAGAATATTCGCCAGGTTTTATATGCTTTGAACGTGGCTGTAGGTAGTTACCTGTATTAAGCTGTGAACAGGCTAACTGTTTAACATTTATATCAAAGCTTTCATCATCTGATGCTGCACCAAAGTCGGTGATGTAACTGGCATTGACGGCAGAAGCATTGCTTGATACAGCAGACTTCTTAAATGTCATTGTACCATCAGCACCGTCAGATAAATCCTCAGTAATATTCTCTAACGCTCTTGCATGTTCTTTTAAATCAATGGCGTATTTCTGGGCAGCAGTTGATAAGTCTAATTTGTACACAGGAGTCTGGCTGTTAATCTTAACAACCTTGCTATATGTGTTCTTAAGCTGAGTTCTTGTATGTGAGTCATACTTGGAATTAGATTTGTTCCCGTACTGGGATAAATAATAGCTGTATACACTACTAATCATAACAGTCACCTCCCTGTCTGTATGTATAATTGGTATAATGTGTATCGTCACAAAATATTTAATATATTACTATAATTACATATAAAACACATAAATATATAACTTTAACTGTCATCAGTTGCAGATACAGTAACTCCATTTGCTATATCCATAAACTTTATTATATTTTATAAGGAATGGCTTGATTTTGCAATATACATATAGTAGAATGTTTAAGGTTTTTTGAAAATATTTATATAAATAATGTATAAATTATAAAAATCTGGTTGACGAAATATCAAAAAATATGTTATATTAGGCTGGCTATGGAAGCGGTCTTTTTTTTATGCCCGAAACTTACCCAACAGTTCAGGTATTAAAGAAAAACCAATTGGTGTTAATAACACCTGCAAAATAAATAATTGGAGGTGGAAGTT
>ERZ860148.496-NODE-496-length-31454-cov-3.383070_pt1 | contig 31454 bp, 27 predicted proteins | sample MGYA00509981_ERZ860148 | MGnify/ENA primary metagenome ERZ860148 (study PRJEB30046, sample SAMN00715199) | human gut metagenome | study: EMG produced TPA metagenomics assembly of the A metagenome-wide association study of gut microbiota in type 2...
TAAAAGCTTTGCCACAAGATATAGAACAAATAGGCAATAATAAAAATCGAAAATACAGATTAAAATAAAAAGGCTATGGGGAGGAAACCTACAAATGCAATCAGCATATATTCACTTATATCTGATCATGATCAACGTTATAACATTTGCATTGTATGGACTAGACAAATGGAGAGCGATGACAAGACAGTGGAGAGTCAGAGAGAAAAAATTGATCATACTTGCACTGATCGGAGGCTCCATTGGAGCACTGATCGGTATGACAGTATTTCATCATAAGACAAGAAAATGGTATTTTAGATTAGGGATACCTTTGATTTTGGGCATTCAGGTGTCGTTGATACTTTGTTTTTATGATATGATGTAAGTAAGCAAAGAAGAATTGGGAAGAAGTTTAAGAGACCCAAAAGCAAAGGAAGATTAGAGATATGAAGCAAAACAAATGGAAGCATTTAAAATTTGAAAAATATGTTTTTGTGTTATTATTGGCGATCGAGCTTATTATGTCATTTACTTTTTTAGGATTCATCCATATTGATCCAATTTCACTTACAACAGCATATATCCCGATCGTAGTTGCGGGATGTTTGCTTGGACCTTTGGAATCGACACTGATCGGATTGGTATTTGGATTAGCAAGTATGTATAAGGCGTCAGCACTTTATGTTGTATCAGATGATAAGATATTTTCGCCGCTATATAGTGGTAATCCAATAGGAAGCATTTTACTAAGTGTTGGGGCAAGAGTTCTGTTTGGTTTTGTGATCGGATATCTGTTTTCTATCATAAAAGGACGAAAGTATGAGAAAATAGGAATCTGGATCCTTTCTTTGATCGCACAGTGGATACATGCTTTCTTAGTGTTCATTGTTATGGGAGCCTGTTTTCCACAGCTTGGCTATACTGGAATGTCAACATTTCATATGGGGATCAATGATGCACTTATTGCACTATGTTGTCTTCTCTGGGTAGAGGTGGCATATAAGATTTATCACAAGGAACGCATTCAAAAATACAAGGATGCGGTAAATCAATCTTTGGATGATCCATATCTGTCTTCTAAGATAGTCGCTATATCATCAGGGATCAGTTTTTTGATCATTTGTATAGCGATATTTTCTACTGGATATTTTGCAAATCGGTCTACATATATGTTGAAACAGCACAGAGTTCATGTAACAAGAACAATTAAGATTGATCTGTTACATTTACAGGTACAGTTTTTGATCGCAATGCTTGCATTGGATTTTATCTTAATATTGACGATGCTTATGATCTACAGATATATGAAGTACCGGGAATATCAAGGGGAGATCGATTTCCTTACTGGGGTAATGGGAAGAAGACTGTTTTTGCAGCATTGCCAAAATATTCAAAGTGATCAGAGGATTCATGGCCATCAAGGATGGTTTTTATTCTTGGATGTGGATTGGTTTAAGCAGATCAATGATAAACTGGGACATATAGCAGGAGATGAAACCTTAAAGAAATTTGCGATGTTTTTAAAAGAACAATTTGAGCCATATGGAGCAGTCGGAAGAGTTGGTGGAGATGAGTTTGCTGTGATGATCGAAGAAGAGATGAGCCAGGAAGTGTTAGAAAAGGAACTGGAACAATTCTTTCAAAATATCTCAGGAATTCAGAAGGAAGTTACAGTAAGCTGCAGTATTGGAGTATATCGTTTTACATATCCAAAAACGATCAAGGAACTTCTGACAAAGACCGATGAGATCTTATATGAAGCAAAAGCAAACGGAAGAGGATGTTTTGTTATTAGATAAAGTCTAAGAAGGTGGTAACGGTGGTGTTGGCAATGAACAATATGAAATTACCAGTAGGCATCGATCAATTTGATAAACTGATAAAATCCGGTTTCTACTACGTAGACAAAACCAGATTGATCGAGCAACTTTTACAAAACTGGGGAGAAGTAAATCTATTTACACGTCCTCGGCGTTTTGGAAAGACTTTGAATATGAGTATGCTGAAATCCTTTTTTGAGATAGGAACAGATAAAACACTGTTTGATCAATTGTATATTGCTGCAAATAAAGAATTATGTGAAGAATATATGGGGCAATATCCAGTAATCTTTCTTTCGCTAAAAGGTGTTGATGGATTGAATTTTGAAGAAGCCAAAAGCATGCTAAAGATTACGATCCGTACGGAAGCACAGAGACATTACGAGTTGAAGAAGAGTGGAAAAGTTACATTAAAGAAGAAAGCCAAGAAAGGAACATACAAGATCCGGATCACGGCAGCAAAAACATCGAAGTATCAGAAAGCGGTGAAATATGTGACGGTTAAGGTAAAATAAATCAACAAAGAATTATGCAAAGGTATTGATTGAAAATTTTAAAGTATGTTATAATTACCTAATTACTAATTGTTCGATTAGTAATTAGGTAATTAGTAATTAGTCAATTAGCAAAAAGGATGATGGTATGAGATTTGTTGGAAGAGATCGTGAACTTAAGAAGTTAAATGAATTGTATCAAGAGGAAGAATTTCAGTTTGTTGTTATCTATGGAAGACGGCGGGTTGGAAAAACGATGTTGATCAATGAATTTTTGAAAAAGAAAAGATCCGCATATTATATGGCAGTTGAAGGTACATCCAAAGAAAATCTGTCAAGTATTTCAAAAGTGTTATTAGCTGAAAAAAATGAAGAATTTTATATGCCAGAATTCCCAGATTTTGAAAGCTTGCTTTCATATATCGATCATTTATGTAAGAATACAGATGATCAAGAACGTCTTGTGATAGCAATTGATGAATTCCCATACCTTGCAGGATCTTATCCTGCGATTTCTTCAATGTTACAAAGTCATATTGATCAATGTTGGAAAGATTCCAATTTGTTTTTGATTCTGTGTGGATCTTCTATGAGTTTTATGGAAGAGCAGGTGTTAGGGTATAAAAGTCCCTTATATGGAAGAAGAACGGCCCAGTTTAAACTACATCCTTTCACTTATTTTGAAGCCAGACAGATGCTTTCAGGTTTTAAAGCAGAAGAACAGGCAGTTTTATACGGTGTGACAGGGGGGATTCCAGAGTATTTATCGAGGATTCATAATGATTGGTCAATGGATGATAATATTAAGAAATTATTTTTTGATGAAAGCGGACGTTTATTTGATGAACCAGGGAATCTTTTAAAACAGGAACTTCAAGATCCATCAAGCTATCATTCAATCATAACAGCGATTGCAGGAGGTGCAAGCAGGTTAAATGAAATTGCAACGAAAACAGGACTTGCAAGCAGTGGATGCAGCGCACAGATTCAGTCTTTGATAACGTTAGGAATCATTAAGAAAGAAACACCATTGACTGAAGGTATCAAAAGTAGAAAAACATTATATACCTTAGAAGATTTTATGTTTTTATTCTGGTATCGATTTGTCAGAACGAATTTAAGCGGTATTATGAGAGGAATCGGGGAGACAATCTATGAGGTATCTGTAAAACCTCAGATCAGTCATTTTATGGGATATATTTTCGAAGAAATCTGCAAGCAATATTTATATCTTCCACAAATCTATATGACACTTCCATTTCCAACAGGTGAATTTGGACGATGGTGGGGAAATAATCCAAAGAAGAAACGACAAGAAGAGATTGACTTAATGGCTGAGAATGGCTCAGAAGCGATCTTTGGAGAATGTAAGTGGAGAAATGAGCCAGCAGATGTGGATATATTGGAGACATTACAGGAAAGAAGTGGATTGTTTCATTATCAAAAACAAAGTTATATGATATTTTCAAAATCAGGTTTTACGGAGAAATTAAAGCTGCGTGAGCAGGAAGAGGAAAATGTCAGACTGATATCATTCGAAGATATGAATCAGTTGTAAAAAATATGGAGACAGTTTCAGATTTTGAAAACAGTCTCCATATTTTTATTTCATGTGTAACATACAATTGTTGAAAAATATTAAAAAGTTGGTTACAATCTACAACAAATCCCCCTGCCAAACATCCTTAACCTTCATCTCATGCGCAATCCTATTCAAAACTTTCCGCTTATAAACACTCCACTCAGGAGCAATCAACAAATTTCTCGGTCCATCTCCAGTTAATCGATGAATCACGATCTCAGGACTCAGATTCTCAATACATTTCAAAATCAGATCAACATAAGACTCCAAAGTAAACACATCAAAGGGATGTTCCTCATAATGATCAGCCAGATCCGTATTCTTCAAAATATGCAGCATAGAAAATTTAACCCCATGAATCGGAAGGTGATTCAGATAACGAACTGACTCAAGCATCATATCATCCGTTTCACCAGGAAGCCCAAGAATCAGGTGAACAACAGTCAATACACCGATCTTATGAAGATTCATAACTGCTTCATCAAAACAAGACAAAGGGTACCCACGCCGGATAAAAGAAGCGGTCTCTTCATGAATCGTCTGCAGACCAAGTTCCACAAACACAGGTTTGATCTTATTTAATTGATTTAAAAGTTCCAAAACCTCGGCAGGCAGGCAATCCGGTCTGGTACCGATCGCAAGAGCAACGATTCGCGGATCATTGACCGCTTCCATATACAAAGCTTCCAGTTTTTCAATCGGACCATAAGTATTCGTAAAAGCCTGAAAATAAGCAATATACTTCCCATTCTCGATCTTTCTAGAAACCATCTCAATTCCAGCGGTGATCTGATCTGTCACAGACAAAGCAGCTGAAGAAGCAAAATCCCCGGAACCGCCCTCACTGCAAAAGATACAACCACCAGTTCCAAGTGTTCCATCTCTGTTTGGACAGGTAAAACCACCATCTAAGGATACTTTATAAATTTTCTCACCAAAATAATTCTTTAAAAAACTATCAAACGAATAATAACGTTTTCCATGCCAATTCATATGATCATAACTCCTAACTACAAGTTTGTTATCTACAAGATAGCACGAAAAATGTGGAAATTCCAGTGTTTTCAAGTCACAAAATGTTCATAACATTAACATGTACTGTTCATAAAATCTCAATCACAAAACTCAAAGTTTCATGTTCTCCAGACTCCAAGAATCGCACCCCTCTTTTATGTTCAAACACATCATCCTCATCACTGCAGGTAGAAGTTCCACTCCAAGGTTCCAAAGCAACAAAAGGTCCATCATTTGCACTAGACCATACACCCAGATAATCAAAATCAGGGAAAGTAACTAAGATACCATGACCGCTTTCCTTATGTTTTAATGCAACCGTGCGTGATTTCAACTGATCAAAGATCAAAGCATCCTTGTAAAATAAAGAATGTTTTACAGGGATCACAGTTTCATGATCAAGAACAGGAATACGATCGTTGTTATTGATCAAACCATCATCTGTAAGCTGTGCACAGGCAGCAGTTTCCGGTTGTTCAAATTCCACGATATAATCTTCAAAATTCTCCCCTTCATACACTGGACAGTTAAATGCAGGATGACCGCCAATACAGTAAGGCATAACAATGTCCCCATGATTGATCACCTTATGACTGACTTTCACTCCATGATTCGTTAATTCATAGATCATCTGGAGTTCAAAATCATAAGGATACTGTTCTTTTGTAGAATCATCCGCTTTCAAAGAATAAACAGCACAAGTTTCAGAAGAAGAAACCAAAGTAAATTCTAATTTTCTTGCAAGACCATGACGGCCAAAAGAACAAGTCTTAGAATTACCGATGGTTGCAGTTCCATTTCTTAAACATCCAACGATCGGAAATAAGACAGGTGCCTGTCCGCTCCAGAAGTCAGGGTTTCCCTGCCAGAGATATTCCGTACCAGAAGCATCTTTGATAGAAGTCAGTTCCCCACCAAGAGATTTTAAAGTGACAGATACATTTTCATTGCGTAAGATTGTATTGCTCATGAGATATCCTCCTAGATTTAATATAGTATGATTATACCATGAATTAACATCGAAAAACACTTGTGTTTCTTGAGAAAAGCAATAGTTAAAAGCATATTTTTTATAAAGAATCAGTAGAAATTTAAGAAGTGGTGTGATAATATGACTAAGTATGCGTAGAAATGTAAAATAATAGATAAAAATAGAAAAGAGGAAAAAGATTATGGCAAACAGTATTGAGCAGGAAATCGGCCGCAGAAGAACCTTTGCGATCATTTCCCATCCGGATGCCGGTAAGACAACGTTGACTGAGAAGTTCCTTTTATATGGAGGAGCGATCAATACAGCGGGGTCTGTGAAAGGAAAGGCAAACTCCAAACATGCAGTATCTGACTGGATGGAGATTGAAAAAGAAAGAGGTATCTCTGTCACTTCTTCTGTATTACAGTTTGAATACGAAGGAAAATGTATCAATATCCTTGATACACCAGGACATGAGGATTTCTCAGAAGATACGTATCGTACACTGATGGCAGCGGATTGTGCCGTCATGGTGATCGATGCTTCCAAGGGTGTGGAGCCACAGACGATCAAGTTATTTAAGGTCTGTGTTATGAGACATATCCCGATTTTTACATTTATCAATAAGATGGACCGTGAAGCTAAGGATACTTTCGATCTGTTAGACGATATCGAGAAAGTCTTAGGGATCGAGACATGTCCGATCAACTGGCCGATCGGATGTGGAAAAGAATTTAAGGGTGTATACGAGCGTGCATCAAGAAATATCTTACGATTCGAGGCAGTCTCCACAGGTGGGGCAAAAGAAGCAAAAGAAACGATCATTTCAGCAGATGATGATAATGCAGCAGATCTGATCGGAGAAGATTTCTATGAGAATCTGATGGAAGAAATTGAATTATTAGATGGTGCGGCAGCAGATCTTGATATGGAGAAAGTACATCAGGGAAAACTATCCCCAGTATTCTTTGGATCAGCACTTACAAACTTTGGTGTAGAACCATTCTTAGAGCATTTCCTGAAGATGACAAACAGACCACTTGCAAGAACATCCAAGGGAGAAGAAGTAGATCCTGTGGAAAATGGTTTTTCAGCGTTTGTCTTTAAGATTCAGGCAAATATGAATAAAAATCACCGGGACCGTATTGCGTTTATGCGTATCTGTTCCGGTAAGTTTACGGCGGGCATGGAAGTATTCCATGTGCAGGGAAACAAACAGATCAAGCTTTCCCAGCCGCAGCAGATGATGGCAGACGAGCGTAAAATGGTAGAAGAAGCATATGCGGGAGATATTATTGGTATTTTTGATCCCGGCATTTTCTCTATCGGGGACACCCTCACGACGGCAAAGGACAAGTTTCAGTTTGAGGGAATCCCGACATTTGCGCCGGAACATTTTGCACGTGTACGTCTGATCGACTCCATGAAGCGCAAGCAGTTTGTAAAAGGAGTAACACAGATTGCACAGGAAGGTGCCATCCAGATTTTCCAGGAATACAAAGGCGGTATGGAGGAAATCATAGTAGGAGTAGTTGGTGTGCTGCAGTTTGATGTACTCCGGTTCCGTCTGGAAAACGAGTATAATGTGGAGATCCGTCTGGAGAATCTTCCATATGAACATATCCGCTGGATCGAGAACAAGGATGAAGTGGATGTGGACGCGCTGACTGGTACTTCAGATATGAAGAAAGTTATTGATATGAAGGGAAATCCGCTTCTTTTATTTGTCAATGCATGGAGTGTCGGCATGACACTTGACCGAAACGAAGGACTCGTATTATCCGAGTTCAGTAAGAATTAATCAAAGGAGGAAAGATCATGGGAGTTGTAACAATTACAAAAGAAAACTTTGAAGCAGAAGTTGTCGGCGCAAAGGTGCCGGTCGTGATTGATTTCTGGGCATCCTGGTGTGGCCCTTGTCAGATGCAGTCACCGGTTGTGGATGCAGTTGCAGAATCGATGGGAGATCAGGTGAAAGTATGCAAAGTAAATGTGGACGAGCAGCCACAGCTTGCATTAAATTACCAGATTGTGAGTATTCCTACGCTGGTATTCATGAAAGATGGAATGTTTCAAAAGAAGATGGTAGGGTTACAGACGCAGGATGCGATTGAGGATTACCTGAAAACACTTCTTGACGCGTAGTAGGATACAACGTATAATAAAAGGCAGTTGCAGGGCGACTGTCTTTTTTTATTTCCCCATTTAAAATTTTGCATTGACAATACAAACAAAATATACTACTATTAGAACATAGATACGAACATAGGTTCGATAAGAAGGAGAATATTATGGCAAAGGACGATAAATTAAAAGCACTGGATGCGGCAATCGCACAGATCGAGAGACAGTATGGCAAAGGATCTGTGATGAAGCTGGGGGACAATTCCGCAAATATGAACGTGGAAACGGTTCCTACAGGGTCACTCAGTCTGGATATTGCATTGGGACTCGGAGGACTTCCGAAAGGACGTATCATTGAGATTTACGGACCGGAGTCCAGTGGTAAGACTACCGTTGCACTGCACTGTGTGGCAGAGGTGCAGAAGCAGGGCGGAATTGCCGGATTCATTGACGCAGAGCATGCGCTTGATCCTGTCTATGCAAAGAATATCGGTGTTGATATTGACAATCTCTATATTTCCCAGCCGGACTGCGGAGAGCAGGCGCTCGAGATCACCGAGACCATGGTGCGTTCCGGAGCCGTCGATATTGTAATTGTCGATTCGGTAGCAGCTCTTGTGCCAAAGGCGGAAATTGACGGAGATATGGGAGATTCCCATGTGGGCCTGCAGGCACGTCTGATGAGTCAGGCGCTTCGTAAGTTGACCGGTGTGATCAGCAAGTCAAACTGCATTGTAATCTTTATCAACCAGCTCCGTGAAAAAGTTGGTGTTATGTTTGGGAATCCGGAGACGACGACCGGTGGCCGTGCACTTAAGTTTTATTCTTCTGTTCGTCTGGACGTGCGCCGTGTAGAACAGCTCAAGCAGGCAGGAGAAGTCATTGGTAACCATACCCGTGTCAAAGTCGTAAAAAACAAAGTAGCACCTCCATTCCGTGAAGCAGAGTTTGATATCATGTTCGGAAAGGGGATTTCCAAAGAGGGAGATATTCTGGATCTGGCAGCAAATGTCGGAATTATCAGCAAATCCGGTGCATGGTATGCTTATGAAGGAGACAAGATCGGACAGGGACGTGAAAATGCAAAGACGTATCTGCGTGAAAATCCGGAATTCTGTAAGATGATTGAAGAAATGGTGCGTGAACATTATTTTGCACAGGAGGATGAGACCCCGGAAGGCGAAGAAGAGACTCCGTCATCTGCAGATGAGGAAAGCAAGAAAGAATAAGATATGGTTACAGTGACAGAGTGTACGACTCTGGGAAAGGGCAGGCTTCGTTTCCATCTGGATAATGGAACGGAGCTTGTTCTTTACCGGGGAGAGGCAAAACAGTTTCGGATGCGGGAAGGAAGCACACTTTCGGATGAAGAGGAACATCAGCTGATTTATGAAGTGGTGGGAAAGCGTGCAAAGAGAAGAACCATGCATCTGCTGGAACAGATGGACCGTACAGAGCAGCAGCTGCGGGAGAAACTGAAACAGGGCGGATATCCGCAGGCGTGTATTGATCTTGCACTTGAATATGTGAAATCTTTTCATTATGTCGATGATTACCGCTATGCATGTACCTATATCAATTATCGTCAGGATCGTATGAGCCGCTATCAGCTGAAAGTAAAACTGTATGGAAAGGGAGTTCCTGGAGAAGTGATTGATCGTGCCCTTGAGGAATGTTATGAGGGGGACGAACAGGAGCAGATCATACGTCTGCTGGAAAAGAAAAAGTTTGACGCGCAAAATTCTGACCAAAAAGAATTTACACGTGTTTACCAGTATCTGATGCGCAGGGGCTTTCGGAGCAATGATGTGCTGCATGCTATGAAAAGTAAACAATGAAAGCACGTATTGCTTGACATATTTAAGCAAAAAGGATAAAATTATAATGTTGTAGAAGTATGACATGGAAGACTAATATTTCTTTTTGTTATATGTACAATGAAAACTTAATAAAGGAGGTGCTCCTGTGCCACAAGTAATTATTGCTGTTGTTATCACACTTATAATTACTGCGGTTGCTGTATGGTTTATCTCGACTGAATATCACAAGAAGGTAGCAAATACCAAGATTGGAAATGCAGAAGAGCAGGCCAGAGGCATCATCGACGAGGCCGTGAAAAATGCCGAAGACAAGAAGCGCGAAGCTATGCTTGAGATCAAAGAAGAAACCATTCGTTCCAAGAATGAGATCGACAAGGAGATCAAAGAGCGTAGAAATGAAATTCAGCGTAACGAGCGTCGTATTGTGCAGAAGGAAGAAAATCTGGACAAGAAACTCGAAGCGATTGAAAAGCGTGAGGCAAGTTTCCGTGCCAAAGAAGAAGATTTAAAGAAGCAGAAAGTTGAGATAGCAAAGCTCAACGAACAGCGCGTACAGGAACTGGAAAGAATTTCAGGATTAACCTCTGAACAGGCAAAAGAATACCTCTTAAAGACCGTGGAAGAAGATGTGAAGATTGACACTGCGAAGATGATCAAGGAAATGGAAGCGCAGGCGAAGGAAGAAGTCAACAAGAAGGCAAAGGACTATGTAGTTACTGCAATTCAGAAATGTGCTGCGGATCACGTTGCTGAAACCACAATCTCTGTTGTACAGCTTCCGAATGATGAGATGAAAGGCCGTATCATCGGTAGGGAAGGACGAAATATTCGTACACTTGAAACGATGACAGGAGTAGATCTGATCATTGATGATACGCCGGAAGCAGTTATCCTTTCCAGCTTTGATCCGATTCGAAGAGAAGTTGCAAGAATTGCACTTGAAAAGTTGATCGTGGATGGACGGATTCATCCGGCTCGTATCGAGGAAATGGTTGAAAAAGCGCAAAAAGAAGTAGAGACAATGATTCGTGAAGAAGGCGAGGCTGCTGTATTAGAAGTCGGCATCCACGGCATTCATCCGGAGCTTGTCCGGCTTTTAGGCAAAATGAAGTATCGTACCAGTTATGGACAGAATGCATTGAAACATTCGATTGAGGTCGCACAGCTGACAGGTTTGCTTGCCGCAGAAATCGGTGAGGATGTCCGTATGGCAAAACGTGCGGGATTATTACATGATATTGGTAAGGCTGTAGATCATGATATGGAAGGTTCCCATATCCAGCTGGGTGTGGAACTGTGTAGAAAGTACAAGGAATCACCTCTTGTCATCAATGCAGTGGAAGCACATCACGGTGATGTGGAGCCGGAGAGTCTGATTGCATGTCTGGTACAGGCAGCCGATACCATCAGTGCTGCACGTCCGGGTGCGAGAAAAGAAACTTTGGAAACATACTCAAACCGCTTACAGCAGCTTGAGGATATTACAAATAGCTATAAGGGTGTAGAAAAATCTTTTGCAGTTCAGGCAGGTAGAGAGGTTCGTATCTTAGTTGTTCCTGAGCAGATCAGCGATGCGGATATGGTTCTTTTAGCCAGAGATATTTCAAAACAGATTGAGACTGAGTTGGAATATCCGGGTCAGATCAAGGTAAATGTGATCAGGGAATCGCGTGTTGTTGACTACGCTAAGTAATTGTGAAAATGAACTTAAAAAGGCTTAAGACCGCGGAAAGCGGGATTAAGCCTTTTTTTATATTATAATGTGCTGTAAAATAAATACATTGGGATTTCACGGAACGTATAGAATAAAAAGGAGGGACCAGTACAGCACGGCTGCACTGGCCAGATTATGAAAAAAATGATCGAAAGGTTTTGGTTCCTTTTGATGATTTCACTATACCGGAAAAGTGTGAAATGGATATGTTACAAATTTGAAGAAACTGTGAACGATGAAAAATATCCGGGGATGATGTCCGGACAGGAAAGAGAGGTTTGAAATATGGTAGAGCATGTAAAACGATTGAAGAGAGAACTGGTATACAAGGGAGCAATTCTGGATATCTACAAAGATACGATGGAACTTCCGGATGGAAACAAAGCAGAGTGGGATTTTGTATCCCATCGTATGGGCGCAGCCGCCATTCTTCCGGTTATGAAGGATGGAAGAATTGTGATGGTGCGTCAGTACCGCAATGCGCTGGAGAGAGAAACACTTGAAATTCCGGCCGGCTGTCGGGACAGTAAGACGGAAGATACGGCGTATTGTGCGGCACGGGAGATGGAAGAGGAAACGGGATACCGCAGCACGAATGTGAAACATTTATTATCCCTGCGTACGACGGTGGCATTTTGTGATGAGGCGGTTGATATTTTTGTAGCTACCGATCTGGAAGTGGGAACCCGGCATCTGGATGAAGCGGAATCCATTGATGTGGAAATTTACACACTGGAAGAGTTGTGCGATATGATCTATGAAGGGAAAATTCAGGATGGAAAAACCATTGCTGCAATTATGGCATATGCGGCAGCAAAAAAAGGTGGAATGGGAAAACATCTGGATTTATAAAAATGGAATAAAGAAAACGGACAGGGCATAGGCTGAAAAGAAAAGAGTTTTAGGAATTTTTATGAAAAAGGAACTGGCGATTGGAATCTGTTTTGGTCTTGCGGGAATTTTATGTACCTGTCTGTTTGGATATGAATATTTTACGACTTATGGATTTTTAAATGCGTATCATATGAAAGCATTTGCGGCATCGGATACCGGGTATTTGCCGCTTTTGGCAAATATTTTATGGGAAAGGGGAAAAGTGTTTGTGATTGTTGCAATCCTTTCCCTTACTGCTTTAAAAGCAATTCTGCCATTATTATTGCGCTGCCTGATTTATTTTACCGGCGGGGTATTTTTTGCTGCCTGTGTGATGAATATGGGGATTCTTGGAATTGTTTTTTTTCTGGTATCGTGGCTGCCGCATGGAATTTTGTATCTTGCAGCGCTTGCGCTTTTACTGTTGGTAGAACCGCACAGGTTTTATAACCGGAAAAATCCATGGCTGCTGCGGCTGGCATGGGGGATGGGAGTTGCGGTACTGGTACTTCTTGGATGTGTATTGGAGGCATCTGTTGGAATCCGGCTGTTACGTTTTGTTGTAGAAAAATTATAAAAAAATGGAGTGCAAAAGGAACACTTTTTACACTCCATTTTTGTTTTCAGACAAAAACTGTTTACTTTGCGTTCATCTCCGCAATGTCATAGATCAGCTGTTTGGAATCTTCCCATCCGAGACAAGGATCGGTAATGGATTTTCCGTAAATATGATCTCCGATAGACTGATTTCCCTCTTCGATGTAACTTTCAATCATCAGACCCTTTACCAGAGAACGGATATCGGAAGAAAGCTGGCGGTTATGCATCACTTCTTTTGCGATACGGATCTGTTCCTTAAACTTCTTTCCGGAGTTGGAATGGTTGGTATCAATGATGGCTGCCGGATGGATGACATCCATTTTTTCGTACATCTCATGAAGACGGATCAGATCTTCATAGTGATAATTCTGGGTGGTATTGCCGTGCTTGCTGACTGCACCGCGAAGAACCACGTGAGTCAGAGGATTTCCGGTTGTCTCCACCTCGTATCCGCGATAAACGAAATGATGCGGATGCTGTGCCGCGTATACAGAATTGAGCATAACAGAAAAATCACCACTGGTAGGATTTTTCATTCCGGAAGCGACATCAAAACCACTGACCGTCAGACGATGCTGCTGATCTTCTACCGAACGTGCTCCGATGGCAACGTAGGAGAGAAGATCCTCGACATATCCCCAGTTTTCCGGGTAAAGCATTTCATCGGCACAGGTAAGACCGCTTTCTTCGATTGCACGGATGTGCATTTTACGCATGGCGATCAGACCCTCGATCATATCCGGAGCTTTTTCCGGATCTGGCTGGGAAGCAATCCCTTTGTAGCCTTCGCCGGTTGTACGTGGTTTGTTGGTGTAAATACGCGGAACTAAGATGACCTGATCCTTGACATCTTCCTGGATTTTGGTCAGACGGCTCACATAATCACATACAGAATCTTCGTTATCTGCAGAACACGGTCCAATGATTACGAGGACACGTGAATCTTTACCTGTAATTACATCAGAGATCATGAGGTCTCTGTGTTTTTTTAATTCACGAAGCTCCGGGGAAAGCGGATAATCGCGCTTAATGTCTGCCGGAGTCGGTAATTGGTTTAAAAATTCAAAACTCATTTTTTTCTCCTATCTCTTAAGTTCGGATATCACATACCGTGATTATCTTAATGGAAAACGGGAAAATTGTCAAATAACAGGAATCGGTTGTTTCTTTCGGGCTTTTAGAATATAATAACAGAGAATTACAACACAGCAGGAGGTGCAGAGATGGAAAATCTGCTTTGTATAAAAGGAAAGATTATAGGAAAAGGGAAACCGCTCGTGTGTGTGCCGGTCATGGAGTCTTCGAAAGAAGAAATTTTAAGAGAAACCAGAAGGCTGGAAGAAGCACACACGGAAATGATTGAGTGGCGTGTGGATGCGTTTGAAAACGTGGAAAGTCCGAATGCGATCCGCGAAATATTAAACGAAATGAAACATATCATAAAGGAAAGTATTCTGGTGTATACCTTCCGTTCTAAAAATCAGGGAGGGTGCAAAGCACTTTCCGCGGCGGATATTTATGATATTCATCAGGTGGCGGCAGAATCAGATGTCGTGGATTTTATTGATGTGGAATATTTTGAAGCAAAAAATCCGCAGAAAGAAATAGCGAGGTTGCGGGAGATGGGAGTATATGTGATTGCTTCCCATCATGATTTTGAACAGACGCCGAACCCGGAGGTGATCCGCATGCTGTTGGAACAGATCCGTGAGAGTGGCGCAGATGTCGTGAAACTGGCAGTTATGCCGCAGAATATGTGGGATGTATTGCATTTGCTGGAAGAGACCAACCGCTTTCATGAAAACCATCCGGATCATCCGCTGATTACCATGTCCATGGGTGCAAAAGGGGGGATTTCCCGCGTGGCCGGAGAGTTTTTCGGATCGTGTGTGACATTTGGCGCAGGCGGGCAGGCGAGCGCACCGGGGCAGCTTCCGGTAAAGCAGCTGGAAGAAATACTTCATATTTTACATCAAAGTGTGGATTGACTCTAAATTTGAAGTGTGATATAGTAAAAAGGCACTTGTGAAATAAGAGTGCTATGCAGCCGTAGTATAATGGATAGAACGCAGGACTCCGACTCCTGAGATGCGGGTTCGATTCCCGCCGGGTGCAGTTTATGCTATGTGGCAAGGAAACAACTTACCCATGGAACGACAGGAAAAGCGGTGCGTCATGCACCGCTTTTTTACTGGACGAATAGTATGAGGTGTGGTATCATAAATGGAAAGATGCATTTTTATGGAGGGTTCATATGCAGAATGAAAAATTAAAAAAGTTTACAGACTTTTTTGTGAAATATAGACGATATTTTTGCGCAGCTGTTTTATTTGTGATTCTTGTTGTGATTCTGGTAAAGTGTACCGGTCCGCAGAAAGATCAGAAAGAGACACAAAGCGGTACACAGGGAGTGACACAGACTACAGAATATCAGGAAATTGGTAAGCTGCAGAAAGATGCAGATCCGGAACTTGTAACACTGATGGAAAATTATTATGCGGCATATGCCGGTGGAGATACGGATTCGCTGGAGATGATTGCACAGCCGCTCAGTGACAATGAAAAGTGTTATATCACGACGTTTTCTGAGTATTATGAGGATTATCAGAACATCACCTGTTATTCCACAAAGGGGGCAACCGATGATTCTTATCTGGTATCTGTATGCTATGATCTGAAATTCAAAGGTGTGGATACTCCGGCACCGGGAATGGATTTCTTCTATGTGGAGAGAGACGGAAAGGGAAATCTGATCATCAATAACATATACTCTGCATACAATTTCAATTTCCTGGATCAGGATCTGGATGCAAATCTGTATTCCCTGATTCTGGCATATGAGAAGAGTGATGAAGTGGTTGCTCTGCAGAAAAAGGTGCAGACAAGCTATAATGAAGCTGTAAAGAGTGATGAAAAACTTGCCAATATGGTGGGTGGAACACTTCGAAATGCCATGGCAAAATGGAGAGAAACGATTGTAAGCAATACCGAAACCCAGACGACAGAGACGGAAAGCCAGACGCAGGAAACCCAGACCACAGAGACAAAGAAACAGGAAGAAACTCAAACGACCGAGGAAACCCAGACAACGGAGTCTACGGAAAAGAAGGAAGATACCCAAAAGAGCGATTCCAAGAAATCTACTGGTACGGTCAAGACAAAAGATATCTGTAATGTCAGAAAGAGCCCGAGTACGGATGGTGAGCTCCTCGGAAAAGTGGATATTGGTGTGGAACTGAAGAAACTTGGAACGGAAGGTGATTGGACCAAGGTAAAATTCCAGGGAGAAACCGGATATGTAAAGAGCGAATTTGTAAAGGAAGTGTCTTCCAAGTCAGGTTCCGGCAAGGAAACCGTAAAAACGAAGGATATCTGCAATGTGCGTAAAACCGCCAGTACAGATGGAGAACTTCTTGGAAAAGTGGATGCGGGCGTAAAATTAAAGAAACTTGGCACCAAGGGAGAATGGACGAAGGTGAAGTTCCAGGGAGAAACCGGATACATCAAGAGCGATTTATTAAAAACGGTAAAATGATAAAGACATCATAAAGAAGCGGAGGCTGTGAGGTCTCCGCGATTTTTGTCAGACAGGGAAGAAACGTGGAAGTCAGAATTAATAAATTTTTAAGTGAAGCAGGGGTATGCTCCAGAAGAGAAGCAGATCGCCAGATTGAAGCAGGAAATGTAACCATCGGCGGAAAAACCGCGCGGATGGGGGATCAGGTATCGGATGGACAGGAGGTCTGTTTCTGTGGAAGACCGGTACAAAAAGAAAAAGAAATGATACTGATCGCGCTTAACAAGCCGGCGGGTATTGTCTGCACGGCGGAAAAAAGGGAAAAAAATAATGTGATTGATTTCCTGCATTATCCGAAACGGATCTATCCGGTCGGGCGTCTGGATAAAGAGTCGGAAGGACTGTTGCTGTTGACGAATAACGGTGAGATTGTCAACAAAATTATGCGGTCGGGAAATATGCATGAAAAAGAATATCTTGTTACCGTGAACCGTCCGGTGACAGATGCATTTCTGCATGGTATGGCAAACGGTGTTCCGCTTGTGGAACTTGGCACGACAACGCGCAAATGCAGGGTAGAACGGACAGGAAAAAAACAGTTCCGGATCATTCTGACACAGGGATTAAACCGACAGATCCGACGCATGTGTGAATATTTTGGGTACCGTGTACAGAAACTGGTACGTGTACGGATCATGAATATTGAACTGGGGGATCTCGAATCAGGAAAGTACCGGGATGTTACACCGGAGGAATTTAAAAAGTTAAAACAGTTGATCGCACATTCGAGCAATCAGCCCGTGCGACCAATGGAAAAACCACAAAAATCAAAACGAAAACCACGCAATTCTGCCATACATGGCACGTATACGGTGGTAAATCATCATATAGATAGAGAGAACAAAAATGGAAACAGAAAAGCAACGGATTGAAGAACTGGTAAAACAGTTGAATGCAGCATCAGCTGCGTATTATAACGGACAGGATGAAATCATGCCAAATTATGAGTGGGATGCTTTGTTTGATGAGCTTACCACGCTGGAAGAAAAAACCGGATATATTATAAAGGACAGCCCGACGCAGAATGCCGGATATGAAGAATCCGGAAGCGGACAAAAAGAACCGCATGAGTATCCGGCACTTTCTCTGGCGAAGACCAAACAGGTGGAAGAACTGCAGCAATGGGCGGGAGCTTATCCGATCTGGCTGTCATGGAAACTGGACGGACTTACGCTGGTTCTGACGTATGATAACGGAAATCTTGTAAAAATTCTTACCAGAGGAAATGGAAACCTGGGTACCAACATTACATTTTTAAAGGGTGCGATCGGAGGATTCCCGCAAAAGATTTCGTATCAGGGGCATCTGGTTGTGCGAGGAGAAGCTGCCATATCCTATACAGATTTTGCACAGATCAACGACATGATTGAGGATGACGATGAAAAATATGCAAATCCGCGAAATCTGGCATCCGGAACGCTGAATCTGGAAGATCCGGCAGAAGTGAAGGCACGCCATGTCAGGTTTCATGCATTTACACTGGTGCATCTGGATGAGCCGATGGTATCGTGGGGAGAGCGGATGCACTTTCTGGAAGAACTGGGATTTGATGTGGTAGACAGGGAAGCGACAACCGCTCAAAAACTTCCGGAAGCCATTGACCGATGGACGAAACTTGTAGAGAGCGGAAAAATGGATATTCCGGTAGATGGTCTGGTGATCTGTTATGATGATACGGATTATGCGGCATCGGGAAGCGTGACCGGGCATCATGCGACACGCGCCGGTTTTGCGTTCAAATGGCAGGATGAGGCCGTGGATACAAAACTAAAATATATCGAATGGTCGTGTGCGGTGTCTACGATTTCCCCGGTTGCCGTGTTTGAACCGGTGCAGATTGAGGGAACAACGGTATCGAGAGCATCTCTATGCAATATCAGCGAGATCGAGCGTCTGGGAATCGGAAAAGAGTGTACACTTTCCGTGATCAAAGCCAATAAGATCATTCCGAAATGTATTGCGGTAAAAGATGCTGTAGGTGCTCCAGAGATTCCATCCCAGTGTCCGGTGTGCCATGCACCGACAAAAGTTCATGTGAGTGAAAACAGTGGCACAAAGACCCTGCATTGTACCAATCCGGACTGTACAGCCAAAAATGTCAAGAAATTTACCCGTTTTGTCAGCAAGTGGGGGATGGATATCGACGGACTTTCCATTCAGACGATGCTCCGTTTTATGAATGCGGGATTTATCCATGAATTTGCGGATATTTTCCGTTTGAAAGAGCATTTCGGGGAGATCAGCCAGATGGAGGGCTTTGGTGAAAAATCTGTGGCAAATATGGAACAGTCCATTGAAAAAAGCCGGCAGGTACATCCGGTGAACTTTATATTTGCCCTGTGCATACCGCTGATCGGTGTGGATGCCGGGAAAAAAATTGTTGCCGCCATTGGTTTTGAAGGCTTTTTGCAACGTCTGCATCAGGGGGACGGGTTTGAGGATATTGAGGGGATCGGAGCGGAACGTTCCCGATCAATTGTAACATGGTATCAGAATGAAAAAAACCACAGTGGGTTTGAGGATCTGCTTCATGAACTTTCGATAGAACATGTAGAAGTGCAGGATACTTCTTCCGGAAGCTGTGCGGGACTGAGCTTTGTGATCACCGGAGATGTGCATCACTATAAAAACAGGGATGAATTTAAGGCCTATGTAGAAAGCCAGGGCGGAAAAGTGACAGGAAGCGTCTCAAAAAAGACGGCATATCTTGTCAACAATGACGTAGAATCCGCATCATCTAAGAATCGTAAGGCAAAAGAACTGGGAATTCCGATTATTTCCGAAGATACATTTATAGAACAATTTGGTGGGAGGTAGAAAAAGTTATGCCAATCAGAACACAAAGTGATCTGCCTGCAAAGGAGATCCTCGAACAGGAAAATATTTTCGTGATGGATGAGTCCCGTGCGATGCATCAGGATATTCGTCCGATCAACATCGTGATTCTGAACCTGATGCCACTGAAAGAAGAGACGGAATTGCAGATTTTCCGGTCATTGTCAAACACCCCGTTACAGGTAGACGTATCGCTGCTTGCACCGGCATCCCATGCATCCACGCATACTTCAAAGAGCCACCTGAACAAGTTTTATCAGACGTTTCAGGAAATTAAGAACCAGTATTTTGACGGGCTGATCATTACCGGTGCACCGGTGGAACAGATGAAATATGAAGAAGTCGATTACTGGGATGAAGTGTGTGAGATTATGGAGTGGTCCAAAAAGCATGTGACATCCACCCTGCATTTGTGCTGGGGGGCGCAGGCTGCACTTTATTATCATTACGGAATCCAAAAATATGATCTAAAGCAGAAAATGTTCGGGGTATTCCGGCACCATGTAATGAATCGCAAGATTCCGATGGTACGCGGATTTGATGATTATTTTTATGCTCCACATTCCCGGCATACCGAGATCCGGGAGGAAGATATTTTAAAGCATGAAGAACTGACCATTCTGGCAAAATCAAAAGAGGCGGGGGTTTTTCTGGTAATCAATCAGGATGGCAGCCAGATTTTTGTGATGGGACACCCGGAATATGACCGGATGACATTAGACAGTGAATATAAGCGTGACAGGGAGAAGGGACTTGCGATCACGCTTCCGTGTAATTATTATCCGGATGATGATCCAACGCAGCGGCCGATGCTGCAGTGGCGGTCACATGGAAATATCCTTTATGCAAACTGGCTGAATTATTACGTTTACCAGCAGACACCGTATGAGTTTATCAATACCGATGAAATCATTGGGAAATAGGGCAGCCGTTATGGGTTGCAGTTTTTACAAGGGGAATATCCGTCTTTGATCAATTTCTTGCGGAGCCCCTTGTATTTTTTTCGGTTTTTACTGCTCATCTGCTTTACCGAATAACAGTCCGGTTTGTGGAATTTTTTGGTGTTGGTATTTAAAATATAGACCGCGGATGCGTGTTCCTTTGCAGAACTATTATGGGAATTCTGGTTATTTTTTCCACTCAGATGACTGTCACCGGTGGCATAATCTATGGCAACACCCGGCTGTACATTGTAGCAGTAGGTACAAAAACAAATGCCCTTTCCCTGATCCTCCACAGAATAAGCTTCCATCAGGACACCGGAAGCGACCAGGTTACTGCCCTCAAAAACCGGTGTCACGCGGTATAAGACATGGTTATTGGTTTTGTCTATATATCGTGCGGTTTTTTCCTCAAAAGGAAGCATACCTTCATTGTTCATGTAGCGGGTGCCGGTGATCAGGTTCTTTTTATTGGCATTTTCCGCAGTAAGGCAGTAGGCGATGAGGTGGCAGCGGTTATACAGATAGTTGCCGTCCACGACACCGGTGTATTTGACTGTGTGCCAGCCGGATGGCCGGATCTGACCGATTTCCCCGCGCGCTTCGGTCGGCATGGTGTCTTTGCTCACATTGGCATAGGCCACACCGCATCGTCCGAGCTTGTCGAGTTTATGGTAGGATTCAAAAGTGTTGGTGTTTTGCTTTTCCCGGCTGGTGAAATATGGTTTATTTCCATGTACAGCCACAGAAGATTTTCCATTGTATTTTGGAACTTCTTTGATGGAAAAACGGTCTTTTGTGTTCTTTTGGGCAGCCTGTGCAGTCGTGATAAGCGCAGCAGAATCGGAACTTGTATCAGAAATGGGTGGTACAGGTACGAAAGCTACGGAAAAGGCAAGTAAAACAGCAAGCAAAGAAGTCCTGCATTTTGTGAAGTGTAATCGTTTCATGGGATTTCCTCCTTATTCCGTTATGATTTGTTTTCTATAGTATAACATAAAGTAAAGAATTTTTGGAAAAAAAGGAAAAAATCCAATAGATTGGAAACGTCAGTTTCGTATATTCTGATGTTGTAAGCGGAACTGTTTCGGTGTCATCTGATAGCGTTTTTTAAAGGTACGGATTAGATGGCTGCAATCGGCAAAGCCTGTTTCTCCCGCAATATAACTTAAATCATGGCCGGTAAATAAAAGGAGGTTTTCCACTTTGCTCAGCCGCACAAATTCGATATACTGCTTGCAGCTTTGCCCATAGTATTTACGGAACTGCCGGGCAAAGTAAGAATAACTCATATGATATGTGCGCGCCAGAGATTCAATATTGATATTTTCCTGGGAATGATCATCGATATACATCAAAACATTCTGCATCGCTTCTTCCTCCACTTCCGGGATCTGATCCGTATCAAAAGAAATTCCCTGTTCCAGCCAGAAACGCAGCAGCTGTACGATCAGCCGGGCGAACTGGGCATAAACACAGGCATCATATCCGTAGCGTTTTTCCTGAACCTCTTTTAAGATATCCGTGAAAAACAGTTCAGGAAAATCGGGCAGGTTGTCCGAATCAAAAACCAGCGGAGGGTTTGTGCTGTTTAAAATCTGGTGAAAGGCAAAGTTTAAATTTGGCAGATAATTCTCGGAAAGTTTTATGCGGTTGAGATTGAATTTACAGCAGATGTAAACATAGGGCTTATCATCGGTATGATAGATGGAGTGCATTGCCTGCGGAGGAAATACAATAAAGGCTCCTTTTTTCAGGAGACAGGTATTGTCATTACAGCTGACTGTTACAGATCCTTCCTGCACATAGACAAGTTCCAGAAAATAGTGCCAGTGGGAGGAAACGGGACCTTCCCAGTATCCGGTGCCACAGCAAAAAGCTTCAATAGGAGAGCGCAGCATATCACTGTATTCAAATAAATTTTCGTTCATATGACCTCCTGGTATTAAAACAAAAATCATAAAAATAGAATAGATTTGTTCTATTTTTATGTGATTGTATTATATCATAATTCAAAAATAATTGATACAATAACGGAAATTTGACAAGAAAGACAGTGGAGGCTTGTGATGAAAGTGAAAAAAGAAACATTGTTTCCAAAGACAAAAATACAGTGGCTGTGGGAAAATATGAAAGGCAGACGTGTATTATATGTGATCGGCATGCTGGGAACCGTTGTCTATAATATATTGCAGCTGACGGTTCCGTATTATTCCGGAAGAATTGTGGATCTGTTTTTAAGTGGGGCAGATGCGCGGGAAAATATGAGAACGAATAGCGGTTTGTTCTATCATCTGCTCATCCTGATGATTGTATTTACCGTACTTCGCGGTGTGATTGTCTATGGAGACTGCATGATTTACGAGCATGTGTCACAGACGGTACTGTACCGTGTGCGCAATTTTTTGTATGACAAAATCCAGAGGCAGGATATGACCTTTTACAGCACATATCGTACCGGCGATCTGATGACGCGTGTTACGGGCGATCTGGATGCGGTGCGCCACATGGTTGCATGGGTGATCCGCATGGTGATCGAATCATTTTCCCTGTTTGGTGTGGTGGCAATATACTTCTTTTATATGAACTGGAAAATGGCTCTGAGCCTGTTAATTATTTCGCCGTTTGTGTTTTTTATCATTTATCTGTTCAAAAACAAGGTGGCACCGATGCATGCGAAACTGCGTGAAAAACTGGCACAGATGAACACCTATGCGCAGGAAAATATTTCCGGAAACCGTGTGGTAAAAGCGTTTGCCAGAGAAGCATATGAAATTGAAAAATTTGACCGGGCAAACAAAGATTATGCAGAGACGAACAAAGAAACCAGCATGGTATGGCTGAAATTTTTCCCATATGTGGAAAGCATTGCAAACCTTATGCCGGTAGTGATGCTGGCCGTGGGCGGTGTCTTTTTAATCCGGGGCGAACTGACGATGGGAGATTATGTGGCATTTTCCGGACTGATCTGGGCAATTGCCAACCCAATGCGCCAGATGGGAAATATCATGAATGAATTTCAGCGGTTCTCGGCCGCATCCAAAAAGGTGATGGAGATCTATTATTCCGAACCACAGATCAAAGATGCTTTGGATGCAGCTGCACACCCGGACCGCTTTGACGGGAAAATCGAATTCCGGGAGGTATCCTTTCAGTATGAAGATGGGGATCTTCCGGTGCTGCATGATATCTCTTTTACCGTAAAACCGGGGGAGACCATTGCAATCATGGGAGAAACCGGCTGCGGAAAGACTTCCCTGATCAACCTGATCCCGCGGTTTTATGAGCCGACGAAAGGGGAAGTGCGGATCGATGATATACCGGTGCAGAATTTCAGACTGTCCGACCTGCGCAAACAGATCGGACTTGCCACACAGGATGTGCTGTTGTATTCCGATACGATCGAGGGAAACATTGCCTACGGAGACAGCAGCATTGATCTCGAAGAAGTGGAAAAATTTGCAAAATATTCTGCGGCATCTGATTTTATCTCAAAGATGCCGGAAGGATATGATACGGTGGTCGGAGAGCGTGGCGTAGGCCTTTCCGGAGGACAGAAACAGCGAATTTCCCTGGCAAGAGCACTGGCGGTGCGGCCTTCGATTCTGATTCTGGACGATACGACCTCTGCGGTGGATATGGAAACGGAAAAACAGATTCAGGAAGCACTGCGGCATCTGGATTTTTCGTGTACGAAGGTAATTATCGCGCAGCGGATTTCCACTACGATGATGGCGGATCAGATTCTGGTGATGCAGCATGGACGGATCACGGAGATGGGAAATCATGAGGAACTTATGGCAAAAAAAGGATATTATTACGAACTGGTACAGCTGCAGACCGGCGAAGACCTGGTATAGGGGGTGAGACAATGGCAAAGAATACATATAAGCAGGATGAAATCTTGGAAGAACCGTTTGATATCCGGCATCTGCTACGGGCGTCATCCTATATCAAAAAATATCGCAGGGGTATGATCCTTGCGATCGTCCTCAGCGGAATCGGAGGAGCGTTCGGGTACGTGGCACCGATGATTATTCAGCGGGCACTTGATATTGCGGTGCCTGATAAAAATATGAGACTGTTATTTTCCCTGGTGGCGGCGCTGATTGCCATCTATGTGGTCAGCGTGATTTTTACCACGATCCGCAGCCGCATCATGGTGGATGTCAGTCAGAATATTATTTATGATATCCGCAAGGACCTGTTTGAACATCTGCAGGAACTTCCGTTTCAGTATTACGACGACAGACCGCATGGAAAGATTCTGATCCGGGTGGTCAATTATGTCAATTCGGTATCGGATATGTTGTCAAACGGACTGATCAATATCGTGCTGGAAGCATTTAATCTGCTGTTTATTATTATTTTTATGTTTATGGTAGATGTGCAGATGGCACTGGTCGTGTTGTGTGGAGTTCCCGTGCTTGCCGTCTTTATGTTCTGGATCAAAAATAAGCAGAGAAAGGCGTGGCAGGCCGTATCCAACAAGAACTCAAACTTAAATGCGTATCTGCAGGAAAATATTGTAGGTGCCCGGATTACACAGATTTTTGCACGTGAGGATGAAAATGCAAAAATCTTTAACGGACTTTCCAAAGAATGCAGACGGACCTGGAATACCGCTGTGCGCTACTCAAACCTTGTATGGCCGGGCATTGATACCATTTCGGTGTTTGTCCGTGCTGCCATCTTTTTGTTTGGCCTTGTCATTTTCGGGCAGGGAAATAAGTCGCTGGGAACGATCGTGGCGATTTCCAGTTATGCTTCGTATTTCTGGCAGCCGATCATGAACCTTGGAAATATATTCAACAATTTTATCAATAATATCGCTTATCTGGAACGGATCTTTGAAACCATCGATGAGCCGGTTACCGTAAAAGATGCAGAGCATGCGATCAAGATGCCAAAGATCCGGGGGAAAGTTACGTTTGACCATGTGACCTTTGCATATGATGAGACAAAAACGATATTAAAAGACGTATCCTTTACGGTAAATCCCGGGGAGAGTGTTGCACTTGTAGGACCGACCGGGGCCGGAAAGAGTACCATCGTCAATCTGATTTCACGGTTCTACAATGTCAATGACGGAAAGGTACTGATCGATGATCAGGATATCGCAGATGTGACCATTCATTCTCTCCGTGCGCAGATGGGGATTATGATGCAGGACAGTTTTATTTTTTCGGGAACAATTGCAGATAATATCCGGTACGGAAAATTGGATGCTACACAGGAGGAAATTGAAAAAGCGGGAAAAATTGTCTGTGCCGATCCGTTTATCCGGGAAATGCCGAAAGGATATGAAACACAGGTGCGGGAGCGTGGGTCCATGCTTTCCCAGGGACAGAAACAGCTGATTTCTTTTGCGAGAACACTGCTTTGTGACCCGGCAATTCTGATTTTGGATGAGGCAACTTCCAGCATTGATGTGCAGACGGAAAAAGCGTTGCAGACCGGATTAAACCGTATGCTTAAGGGCAGGACATCCTTCATTATTGCGCACCGGCTCTCCACGATCCGTGGTTGTGACAAGATCATGTATATTGATGACGGTGGAATCGCAGAGGCGGGAACGCATGAAGAACTGATGAAAAAGAAAGGCAGATATTACAAACTGTATACGGCACAGAAATCTTTGCACTAAAATAAACGAAAAGAGCCAAAAGTACTAGGAATTATCCCCCTTTTATGTTACCATAATAAGTGTAATTATTATGAACAGAAGGGGGATACTTATATGGCAAAAGAACTAGTTGCGATGTTGCTTGCCGGAGGCCAGGGGTCCAGATTATATGCACTGACACAGAAGCTTGCAAAGCCTGCAGTTCCGTTTGGGGGAAAGTACCGTATCATTGATTTTCCACTGTCGAACTGCGTAAATTCAGGAATTGATACGGTGGGTATTTTGACCCAGTATCAGCCGTTTGTATTAAACGAGTATATTGGAAATGGCCAGCCGTGGGATCTGGATCGTCTTTACGGAGGCGTGCATGTACTTCCACCGTACCAGAAAGCATCGGGGTCTGACTGGTACAAGGGTACGGCAAATGCCATTTATCAGAATATTGCTTTTATTGAGCGCTATGATCCGCAGTATGTGATTATTCTTTCCGGAGACCAGATCTGCAAACAGGATTACAGTGATTTCCTTGAGTTCCACAAGCAGAAAGGGGCAGAATTTTCTGTCGCAGTCATGGAAGTGCCGTGGGAGGATGCTTCCCGTTTCGGCCTGATGGTAGCAGACGAGGATGACAAGATTACCGAGTTCCAGGAGAAGCCAAAGGAACCAAAGTCCAATCTTGCATCCATGGGAATTTACATATTTAACTGGGATATTTTAAAGAAATATCTGATCGAGGATGAGGCTGACCCGACTTCCGAGAATGATTTTGGAAACAATATCATTCCAAATCTTCTGCGTGACGGAAGAAAGATGTATGCCTATCATTTCAACGGATACTGGAAGGATGTAGGAACGATTCCGTCTCTGTGGGAAGCAAACATGGAAGTGCTTGATCCGGAACATAGTGGCATCAACCTGTTTGATGAAAACTGGAAAATTTACAGCAGAAACAGTGGTATGACCGGTCACCGGATCGGAGAGAATGCCGTGCTGGATAACTGTCTGATTACCGATGGATGTAACATCAAGGGTACCGTCAGACATTCCATCCTGTTTTCCGGTGTCACGGTGGAAGAAGGCGCCATTGTAGAAGATGCCGTTGTCATGGGACACTCCATGATCAAGGCAGGTGCGGTTGTCAGACACTGTATCATTGCAGAAAATGCGACCATCGAAGAAGATGCGGTTGTGGGAGCAAAACCAAAAGGGAAAGGAATTGGAGAAGTTGCCACAATTGCAGCGGATGTAACGATCGGAAAAGGAGCAAAAATTGGTCCGAGCGCTATGATTTATGAAGATGTGAAGGAGGGTGAGGAGCAATGTTAAATTCAAAGACAGAGGCATTGGGAATTATTTTCCCAAACAGCTATGATGCAATGGTGCCGGATCTGGTTTCGGAGCGCCTCATGGCATCCATTCCATTTGCCAGCAGATACCGCATGTGTGATTTTATTCTTTCCAGCATGGTACATAGCGGAATTGACAATATTTCCATTATCGTAAGAAAAAATTACCATTCCCTGCTGGATCATCTCGGCGCCGGCCGTGAGTGGGATCTGGTCCGCAAAAACGGAGGCCTGAATATTGTTCCTCCGTTCGCACAGAAACAGGTAAAGGTATTCGAGGGACGCATCGAGGCACTTGAGAGTCTGCGCGGATATCTGTTAAAGCAGCCACAGAAATATGTCATTATGACCGATGCAAATATTGCCATCAATTTTGATTTTAATGAACTTTTAGATGCGCATATCAAGAGTGGTGCGGATGTGACCATGATGTACCGCAAGCAGGAAATTCCGAAGGCATTTATCCGTCAGAGCAGGGACCGCATGGATCTGTACTATGCACTCGGCATGAACGGAGACCGCGTCAGCAAGATTTACATCAACCCGACCGAAGAGGGGGAGATGAATTTCAGCATGAATATTTATGTGGTAGAACGCGAGTTTTTGATCAATATGATAGATGATGCGTATGTACATGGGCATACTTACTTTGTACGTGACCTTTTGGACAAGCAGATTGACCGGCTGGATATCCGCGGGTTCTGCTACGATGGCTATGTGGTCAATATCCATGATACCCAGAGTTATTTTGAAGAAAATATGCGTCTGTTACAGGAAGAAAACTTAAATGCACTGTTTTCTCCAAATCAGATTTACACCAAGATCCGTGACGATAACCCGACCCGTTATATCAACGGTTCCAAAGCAAAGAATGTTATGGTTGCCGATGGCTGTGTGATCGAGGGAGAAGTCGAAAACAGCGTCCTGTTTCGAGGCGTTCACGTCGGAAAAGGCGCAAAAGTGAAAAACTGTGTGCTGATGCAGGATACCGTAGTGGAAGATAATGCAAGCGTGGAATACGTGATTACCGACAAGAATGTACGTGTCACAGAGGGCAAGTCACTGACCGGAAATGAGTCGTATCAGGTATATGTATCCAAGGGGCAGGTTGTATAATTTTATGCTTTCCAAATAATACAGAGTCTGTTATAATAAGCAAAGATAAAATACTGAGGAGGCAATTGTATTATGGCTGATAGCAGAAAAACAGTTCAGATAAAATCAGATCCCATCGGGGATGTCCGTATCGCAGATGAAGTCGTTGCGATCATTGCAGGACTTGCAGCAACAGAAGTAGATGGCGTCAGTTCCATGGCGGGAAACATCACAAACGAAATTGTCAGCAAGCTCGGCATGAAGAACCTTTCTAAGGGAATCATGATTGAAATTATGGACAATGAAGTAAAGGTTGATGTTGCCATCAACATTGCATATGGTTACAGCATTCCGGAAGTCTCTGCCAAGGTACAGGATAAAGTAAAGGCTGCCATTGAGAATATGACAGGCCTGACAGTCGCTGTTGTCAATGTCCGTATTGCAAGTGTTGATATGGGAACTGACAATTAAATCTTTGTATTCGAAACAGAATATGGTATAATAAAGGATGTCTGAACGAAAGACATCCTTTATTTTTGAGCGAGGAGAGAAGATGACAAGAAGAGAGTTAAGAGAAAATGTATTCAAGATGCTTTTCCGCGTAGAATTTTTTGATGCGGGAGAACTGCCAGAACAGCTGGAATTGTTTGGTGAAGAAGTGGATCATGTAACCGATCAGGACTTTAAGTATATCGCTGAGCGTTATCGCGACATTTACAATCATCTGCCGGAAATCGACGGGGCAATCAACGAAGTCGCAAAAGGCTGGAAGACAACCCGTATGGGCAAAGTAGATCTGGCACTGATCCGTCTGGCGGTATATGAGATCCGCTACGATGATGAGATTCCGTTTAAGGTTGCGGTCAATGAGGCTGTGGAACTGGCAAAACAATACGGAACCAATGATTCACCGGCATTTGTCAATGGAATTCTTGCAAAGTTTGCAGAATGATGAAACATGTATATTCGGTAGGGCAGGTAAATAAATACATTAAAAATATGTTCGCTCAGGACTTTATGCTGCACCATATCAGCATCAAGGGAGAGGTATCTAACTGTAAGTATCACTCCAGCGGGCATATTTATTTTACAATGAAAGATGCAGACGGAACGATAAACGCGATCATGTTTGCAGGAAGCCGCAGGGAAGGATTAAAATTCCCGATGAAAGAGGGCGACCGCGTGGTTGTGACCGGATCCGTGGAAGTGTATGAAAGAGATGGCAGATACCAGATCTATGCACGGACGATTGAACGGGACGGAGAGGGAAATCTGTATCTGAAATTTGAAGCGTTAAAGCGGGAGCTTGAAGAGATGGGAATGTTTGCGGAGGAATACAAACAGCCCATTCCCACCTATGCAAAAACCGTGGGGGTTGTTACGGCAGAGACCGGGGCAGCGATTCAGGATATCCGCAATATTGCAGGGCGCAGGAACCCGTATGTGCAGCTGATTCTCTGCCCGGCCCTGGTGCAGGGAGAGGGTGCGGCAGCATCAATTGTCCATGGAATTCATGCACTTGAACAGATCGGCGTGGATGTAATCATTGTCGGACGGGGCGGTGGATCCATAGAGGATCTGTGGGCATTTAACGAAGAAATGGTGGCACGGGCCATTTTTGACTGCCGGATTCCGGTGATCTCCGCTGTCGGTCATCAGACGGACTTTACGATTGCAGATTATGTCGCAGACCTGCGGGCACCGACTCCGTCTGCAGCAGCGGAGCTGGCGGTGTTTGATTACCGGCAGGCAATGCAGGAACTGCTTGGCATGCGGCAGCAGATGGACAAAGAACTCCAAAGGAAAGTAACCGTGGCAAGAAACCACCTGGAGCACCAGAAGATGCGCCTGCACTATCTCAGCCCTCAGCAGCGGATGAATGAAAACCGGCGAAGAGTGGCAGAGTATGAAGAGAAACTGACCGGACGCATGGAGGAACTGCTGCGTGAGCGCAGACACCGTCTGGCACTTCTGGCAGGCACGCTGGAGAGCTATTCCCCGGTAAAGAAACTCAGTGGCGGGTATGCATTCGTGGAGGATGGGAACCATCAGGCACTGCGGAGCATCCACCAGATCAGGAAAAAAGATACCGTGCAGATCCATTTGCTGGATGGCACACTGACGGCAGCAGTGACAGAAATTCAGGCAGCCGAAGGAGTAAAAAATGAGTGATGAATTAGAAAAAAAAGAACCGGGACTGGAGGAACGGTTTGCAAAGATCGATGCCATACTTGATGCGATGGAAGACGAAAACGTAACGTTAGACCGTTCGTTTGCCCTATACAAAGAGGGACTGGAACAGATCAAAGCAGCCGGCCAGTCTTTGGATACGATAGAAAAGGCAATGCTTGTACTGAACCAGGATGGAAAATTGGAGGAATTCTGATGGAGATCAGACAGGAAATAAAACGCAGGGCGGCAGACATTGAAGCACGGATCGCACCGTTTCTGCCACAGGAAAAGGGGTTTCAGCAGACCGTGCTCGATGCCATGGAATACAGTGTTTTTGCAGGCGGAAAGCGTCTGCGGCCGATGCTGATGGAAGCATCTTACCAGATGTTTGACGGAACGAATCCGGCAATTGATGATTTTATGGCGGCGATTGAGATGATCCACACCTATTCACTGATCCATGATGATCTTCCGGCTATGGATAACGACGAATACCGGCGTGGGAAAAAGACAACCCACGCGGTATACGGGGAAGCAATGGCAATTCTTGCGGGGGATGCGCTTTTAAATTATGCGTTTGAGACCGTGGCAGCAGCGCTGACCAGAAACGAAGGAGACTGGAGAATTGTCAGGGCTTTTTCCGTGCTGGCACAAAAAGCGGGTATATACGGAATGATCGGCGGCCAGGTGGTGGATGTGGAGAGTGAGAAAACCGGACAGACCATCGACCGCAACCGGCTGGACTTTATCTACCGGTTAAAAACCGGAGCGCTGATTGAAGCATCGCTTATGATCGGAGCCATTTTGGCAGGCGCGGATGAAGTGTCGGTTGCCTTTTTGCTTCGGACAACGGAAGCCTGCTTTTTAAC
>ERZ860148.510-NODE-510-length-31108-cov-3.997842_pt1 | contig 31108 bp, 48 predicted proteins | sample MGYA00509981_ERZ860148 | MGnify/ENA primary metagenome ERZ860148 (study PRJEB30046, sample SAMN00715199) | human gut metagenome | study: EMG produced TPA metagenomics assembly of the A metagenome-wide association study of gut microbiota in type 2...
TAACAAAAAGCTGATAAATATAAGGTGTATTCATGCAATCGGATTCCCGAACGCGATTTATTCCTATTGGTCTGATGCTCTTTGCGCTGTTTTTCGGCGCTGGTAACCTGATTTTCCCGGCCTCCATGGGGCAAGCTTCCGGTACGGATGTCTGGTGGGCTCTTCTTGGTTTTTGCATTACCGGTGTCGGTCTGCCGTTGCTGACGGTTATGGCCGTTGGCTATTCCGGCCTGCCCGGCGTGCGTGAGATCGGCAATCGTGTCCATCCTTGGTTTGGGGTTTTTTACTCGACCGTATGCATTCTTGCTATCGGTCCTTGCTTTGCTGTTCCTCGTACCGGCACGGTCTCTTGGGAAATCGCCATTGTTCCTTTCCTTGATCCTTCTCAGTTAGAAATCGGCATGCCGATCTTTCTGGCTGTCTTTTTAGGCGTAGCCGGTTGGCTTGCTGCGTCTCCGTCCAAGCTTGTGGATCGTGTCGGCAAGATTCTTACGCCGCTGCTGGTTCTGACGTTGGTGGTCTTTATTATTAAGAGCTTCATCACTCCGATGGGCGAACCGCAGACTCCCGCCGCTCCCTATGCGACTCCTGTGATGGCAGTTGTCCAGGGGATCCTTGATGGCTACAACACGCTTGACGCGATCGCCGCGTTGATTTTCGCGTCTCTTACGATCGGGGTTGTCCGTGATGCCGGCTTTACAAAGCAGTCCGATATTGCACGTGAAGTGTTCAAGGCTGCGTTGATTGCCGCTCCGATGCTCGGCGTTATTTACATTTTCATTGCGAAGATCGGCGCGGAAAGCGTGAGCGCAATCGGCATTCAGGAAACCGGTGCTCCAATCCTTGCTTTGAGCGCCAAGCTTCTTTTCGGCAATGGCGGTGCGATGCTTTTGGCGGCCATGGTGATTTTGGCTTGCTTGACGACTGCGATCGGTTTGATCAGCTGTACTGCCGCTCACTTCATGAATTTGTCCGGCGGCCGCATCAAGTACGGTGTTTGGGTTGTCATCTTTACGGTGATTTCTTATCTCATCGGCTTGTTCGGGTTGAAGACCATCATTGTTTCGACCATTCCGGTTCTGATGTTCTTGTATCCGCTCTGCGTGGCGCTTGTGATTCTTTCGTTCTTGCACACCATGATCGGCGGGCGTCGTTGCGTATGGGCCTGGACGATTGGTTTTACGTTCGTCATGGCGCTTTACAACGGACTGCAGACAGCCAAGATTGCCATGGGCGGGCTTGAAGCTATTCTTGCTCAGTGGGTGCCGTTGCACACCTATGGACTCGGTTGGATTCCTTTTGCCGTCGTCGGCTTTGTAATCGGTATGATTCACAAGTCGCTTACGAAGGGACCGGCCCAGCCGTAACTTGCTACGTTTCGTGATGTCTACACAGGCTGCCTTCAAAAGAGGCGGCCTGTTTTGATTTAGCTGGTATCCGAGGTCGTCAGTGATTTAGTCAACAGGTGCTTGAATATGGAGGTAAAAGGTGAAAAAGTTGACTTATGTTCTGTTTGCTCTTTTAGCAGTTCCGTTGGTTGCCCAGGCAGCAACAACCGATGCTGAGGAACTTGGCCGTTGCATCTACAACAATACGAGTTCGGTTGATAAAGATACGCTTGTGCAATTTATGTACGTATCGCTAAGCTCGACGAATGCTGCACGGAAGATACAGACAATTCCTCAAGCGAAGATCAACCAAGTCAATGCTAAAACGAAGAACTTGGCTACCAAATTGGTTCTCGGGCCGTGTCGTAAGCAGGCGCTGAGAGTGTTGTTGTCTGAGCCGAAAAATGGCATGCAGCAGGCGCTTTCGTACACGGTGGAGCGATTGGTTGCCGACAAAATCGCAAAGAGTACGTCGGGATGGCTTTCAGGCTTGAGCGCAGACTCCGACACTGCTAACAAGGTGAGGAATGCGATTGAGTTTGGCGGTCTGCTACGTGACGCTTTCAAAAATTAGCTTCCCAGTTTTGTTGTCCAGCCATTGATACAGTTTCAACTGCTAATGACGCTCTGGAGTTTTGTTTTTGAGTGTCTACCTCAAAAGTTACGAATACGCACTCGTGTGTCAGAGTAGCTGCTTTTACTGCTAAATGCGACTTTGGCTATTAGGGTTACGCCGCAGTTGAGTCTGTCACATATACAACCGCATAGAAGACCGTCTGCTCGTCAGTCATGCGTCAACGGCACTGCTCTCACAAAGGAAGGACAAGATTTGCGCATATGACCATTCCTCTTCAAGGCGAAGTGAAGTTCGCTTGACAGCTGCCTTTAACGATTCGTTTGGTTGTTAAGTCACCATTTTGATTTTGCATCTCAAAAAAGTACGACATGAGTCATTAAACAATGAATGATTTTCATTATTAGATGGCTGAATATAAAAGAAAAACCGAACGATTACGAATCGTTCGGTTCTATCTGCTGGCGGAAGGAGAGTACTCCGAAGGTGCCTTGATTCATGGGGCATTCAAGCCACCTTCGGATTTTTGAGGCCATTTTTGAGGCCATATTTTTTAGAGACCTGCCACAGCAGGCGTCCAACTTTTAATCGAAAGCGACTCTTTTTTAGAGTCGTAATCTTGGATAACTTTGACTGACCAGAACTGCCCCTGCTTGTTTCGCCCGGTCGGCTGAGGAAACTTGCCTGCACTTTTTAAGCGAGACAAAGTGCTCTTTGGCCATGCGTAGCGTTTACACACTTCTTCGGTAGTCAGCACTTGCATGGGCGCTATCTTTTGATGATACATACTCAAGCCTTGTAGTCAATCGCCGGGAGGCTTTCTACCGCCGGTTCTTCCATCTCAAAAGAGCCTTGATCAGGCTCGCCCTGCACTTCATTTATGCCATCCAGATAGTCTTGTCTGGAGCAGACAATCAACACTTCGCCGCCCTGAGCTTCGAAAAGCTCCGTCAGGTTTTCAGCGTTCTTGCCGATCTGAACGACAGCTTTTACTCCGTCCTTGATCGTGATCTGATCGAGGGTGCCAACAACATGAGTTGCGCCGTTCGACCCGATCAGACGCACGGCCTGAGTCGTGGCGACCTTGACGGCGAAGCGCATCTTTCCGATTGCGTCGTCCTGCTCGGACTGCGTCATCTCGGTCCACGGGCGCTTGATGCTTTGCACTACGCCGATAAGCGACTCAAGCAGCTTCTTGCCCATATCTTCTGCAGCCATGTCCTTGACATCAACGGCCTTGACTTCTTCCATGGTTTATCTCCTTACTTACGTGAGCGAATTCTCTTGATTTCTCGGTCGATCTTCTTTTTGACGGCGTTTGCAAGATCAAAGCGATCGTCCGTCGTCATGTAAATGTCCAGGATCTGCCAGATCAGGATCAGCACATCGGCAAGCTCTGAGTGGAACTCCATGCGCTTGACCTGCGGCAGTACGTCTGGATTGTCCTCGTGCTTGATAGCCACCATCAATTCGGCCATCTCCTCGATCAGCTTTTCTTTTTGACCGCCGTAAGAGTGCGCCGTAGCGATCTCATCGATCTTGTGCTGGAGCTCTCGGCTTGCGAAAATCGCGTCGATCATCTTGGTCTCCTGTATCTGTGAATTTCTTGAAGCTTTCGGTCCAGCCACTTGAGTCCTTCGGAGGCTTTTTCTGGCATGTCGCCTGACATTTCTGTGGCAATCCAAAGCTCTGCCACCCGGATCGGATCCGCATCAAGTGCCTTCTGTATGATCGTGCCGGCGATCTCGACGCCGTTCCGGAGCGCCTTCAGCTCGTCACCAGTTACCGCAAAAGATCCTGTGCGAAGCGCCCGCTCTTTGTACGTCTTGAAAGCCGTCTGCATCGCCACCCACTCTTCGCCGTACGTCAGAACACAAAATTCGTGTTCAAGGCCATAACCTCGGTACATCACGAAGGTCCCGAGCAGGATCATTGAGCCGAGGTTGAGCAGGTCTTCCTTTGTGAATGCTCCAGTGTGGAGCCGAAGCTCAACGGCCAGCTCGACATTGCGATATGCGGCCTTGATCTCTTGGAGATCAGCAAGCGGCATCATGCGCGGCATCTTTCTCCATCGGTCCGGATCGAACGCCTTGCGCGGCTTTTTGGTCTTCGGCATCTCACTTCACCACAAGATTGAGACGCTTGATGATGCGAGCCCCCGGCACTTCACGTCCGGACTTGATAGCGTCCTCAATCATCTTTTTGCTGACCTTTGGCTTCACCGGGGGCATATAAAAGAACTCGCCGGGGATCGACGGCAAGTCAAAAACCTCGACGCTTTCGGATGGATGCAATCGCATCTGAACCGGCGCAGCCTTGATGCTTTTGATTTCAAGAAGCTCCATCGCATCGACGCATCGGCCTTTGATGTGATCGATGAGGTTCTTGACGAACTTTTTGCGGCGGGCGAGCTGCCGCTCTTGCTCTTCGAGCTGTTCTACCAAACCTTCGAAGTTGGCCACAGCGCAGGCGCAGTCAATCAGCTTCTCTTGCGTGTCCAGCGCAAGCGCATCGAAGCGGTCGATGCCGATCAGCTCACCAGTCTCAGGATCCGGCTCGATCTGCATAAGCGCGGCGGCGGTGGCCTGAGTCAACGTGAAAAGCGAAGGGTTCTTGATGGGGTTCAGGGATTCGGTTACGGCGTGCATGGCTATACCTATGAAAAAAGCCCTCACTTGGAGGGCTGTTCGGATTCAAAAAGTTCGATTCTGATTGTGACGGATTTTTGTAGGCACTCAGCCCAATCTTCTGCATCTGCCAAGCCTTCGGGGATACCGTCGAACTTGGCCAGAATGAGCTTGTATTGCTTCATGAAGCAGGAGTACGGGTAGTTAGAAATTCGAGCGCTCTCTCGTGCACACTTGAGATACCACTCAGCCTTACGTAAGTCCTCCAGAGCATCGTTTTTCTGTCCAGCTCTGATCATGTACTTAAGAGCATTTCCAAGATCAAAAGGCGCCCACCGCAGGATGTCGATAGGCTCGCAGCGAACGGCCCGCAGTACGTAATGCCGCGGCCGAGTTACAGGATCGTATTCAGTCATTTTTGCGTCCATAAAAAAGCCGCCCGGAGGCGGCTCATCTCATTCGTCATCATCGTCCGATTCAAGATCAATTCCGTAGGCTTTGAAAGCATCCACGATACGGTCGTAAAGAACATTGGCCGTGATGTCATCTGAAAATCCTCCATTCTCGATGTAGCAGTTCAGTGCATCGAGAAGTACTTGCGCTTCGTATTTTCCGAAGCATATGCATATCTTTGCTTCCATTCTGGTTCTCCTTTATGGAGGCCACCGCCCGCGCAGTACCCTTCGCAGTTGCAGTCTCTCGACGCTTTGCACACATCGCGGACGGCGGCCGAAGAGGTTAGTCGGGTATGTACGGCTCTGGGAGTTCGGCCCAGGCGATGACGGTATCGTCGTAGTCCTCGAACCAGCAAAAGCCGTCATCGCGAATCAGACACGAGATTCCGACGCCATATTCGCCGTTACCGATCAAGAAAGTGACAAGCACATTGATGTTCTCTTCGGGGAGAACACCTTCCCACACGCAATTTGGGTCATCGTCGAAAAGATCAAAGAGATCTGCATGCTTTGCTCGGTCGTAAAGAACGGCCTTGACAGGATGCCACACGGTTTTGGTCTCGCTCATGGCTCACTCCCACGGTCTATATCTTTTGACGCCTTTCAATACCCCGCTGCGGGAATAACTGTGGCTGCCAGTACGCCAATTTGTCCCGTCCCACCATGCTTGGTATCCATGGCCTTCGTTCGTTTCTACACGCATGTCAACCTCTATGGGAGGAAGCACTTCAGGGAAGTTGTTCCAGTTATCGGGGTTGTATACCGCTTCGAAGTCTTCTTTGTGAAGCACGACGATGAATCTCCCGTTGCCGATCTTCAGAAGCGATTTGTCTTCTCTCGCGAAAATAGCCCCGCTTGTAGCAATGAGTTCGGAAAAAGTCCCTTTGCTGAGTTCGTCGAGCTTCTGCTGGAGCTCCTGATCTTTGAGTTGGTACTTCGTCATGTGTAACCTCACGCGATAAAGTCGATCCAAAACTTGAAGCTGGCTCCGACGATGCCAGTTGCGACGATCATCAAAAAGGCCACGAGACCGAGCGCGGCCAGAATTTCTATTAAGTCTTTCATGTGAAAAAAGGCCGCTCAGTGGTGGCCTATACGTAGAGTTTCAGGGCTGGGACGGTATCAAAATGGGATTTCGTCATCCGCAGGGGCGGCGACCGCCGGATGGTTCGCTGGCGGCTGCTGTTCGCCAGCGGCGCCTCCGGTCGAGTCACGATCCTTTAGGTTCTTCAGTCGAGCATCAAGCAGCTTGGCTTCAGTATCTCCGTTCAGGATCTCTTTTGCGACCTTGCGAGTCACCGGGTCGAACGGTGTGACAAGGTTCATCTGATAGGTCGGTTTGCCGTTGTAAAGACGGTTTTCGCGTTGGAAAACAAGGCCGACGTGGTGCTTTTCGACCGCCGGCAGACGGTAGCCCTGATCAACTCGGAAGCCGCCCTGCGCGTTACGGTCGCGCGTGTAAACCTTACCTTCACACACGTCCGCCTTCTGGGCGTTGCAGACCACCAAAAGTGCATCAAGGATTCGGCGGCCAAAAGCTTCGGATCCGTCCTTTTTCGAAAGGAAAAGCCTTGAGAAGCACAGGCGGCCATCGTCTGCCTTGAAAGCGATGTCAAGGTACTGAGCCCCACCGTCCGACATGCCCATCGATGCTTGGGTGATCTGCCCGGTGTATGCGCCGGTCTGGGTGATGTGAGTGCCGCCGTCAAGGGCTTTTGCGGCGGAGTCATTGCGGGTGAAGCTCATAATCATTGATGTCATTTTTCAGAGTCCTTTTGAGTTGAAATTCCATAGTAGTCGCAGATAGCGTCATCAACCGCTGCTAGGTCGTTCTCGATCTCGCCTGCGTCGAAAAGTCCGAGCGGGCTTTTCACTGTGTCCTGGCCGTTGTTTTTAGTGAGGAAGGTGTACTTGCCGTTCTCGACGTGAGTCCGGAGCACTGTCGTGAACATCCCTTCGACGACGATCTTGTCATCGAGCATCTTGCCCAACGTCTTAATCCGTACGTTTCCGAAGTCGTCGGTGGCTGTGTGCGCCAGTACGTAAACGCGCTTGTCCTGGTCGAGTTCGGCTGCCGTCTTGGCAATGTCGAAACCTGCGCCACCGATGTCAGAGAACTTTTGGTATCCGGTTTCTTTCCGGCGATTCATGAACATCAAGGCAAGGATGTACTGCCAATCGTCGACGACGATGATGTCGTGCGGTGCGCGTCTCATGCAGGCCACGATCTTGTCCGGGTCTGACTGGACGTAGATGTTGCCGCCTTTGCCCTCGCGCCATTCGTGAGCGCGGAAGGGGAGAGGCTTGCGGACCGGCTGGATCAGCAGGGTTTTGGCAGGATCGAGGTTGCGAAGTGAGCAGGTCTTTCCTGTGCCTGATTCACCAAGTATCAAAGTGGCGTAGCTCATGTGGTATCCTTTGGGCGTTCATCAACGAACGCCCCTTTTGAATGGCTTTTAGAAAGGGATCGGGCCGTCGGAGTCGTCAGCTCCTTCGGCCTTTTTCGTGTCCAGATCTGGATCCGGATCTCCGTACCGATCCTGGTACTCGGCTTCGTACTTCGAAGCGAGGTAGTCCATCCAATCGTCGTACTCTGCAAGTTCTTTCGGCGTCATGTCTGATCCTCAAAAAATCTTCCAGTCGAGCAGTGCGACTACGCCTGCGAACGCCATGACGCTGATGCCGATTAAGTCCCAATGACGGGCGCAGAAATCGATTTGCTTGTCCATGAAGGATTTGATCTTCTGGCGACGTCTCACCGCCTTGCGTACCGATGCCATGCGGCGGTTGTGCGCCTCGGCCGCTGGGTCGAAGTATCTTTCAGTCATGTGGTCTCCTTGTTTAGTGGATGTTTGCTCTCGTGAGAAAATGAAGGTCGCTACACACTTCACTTAATCAACGAGAGCAAACATGTCTTTTCATTCGATTCCCAAAGATTCAAAAACCCTTAAAGAAATCAAAGAAGCCGTTAAGAATTGGTACGAAATCACTTTCCCGTATGAGGGAAAGAGCTATACGGTCCTAGGCGCGATAGTTGGCGTAAATAGTCAAGACCGGATATGCCTCTGGGGTGATGTATTAGCAATCGATACAGAACCTCAAAACCCCGTGTTGCCAAAGTGCTTTGACATCGAAGGGCTGCGCACCCAAGTGCAAAGAGGAAAGATGCACGGTAGATGTTCCAACGATTACACAGTAGTAATGCGAGCCTGCGAGGCCATTTATGCCTATGGGCCGAGGTGGGACATTCCGAAAGAGAGCAATACGTCAGACGAAGATTCTCAAAAGTTTGGATCTGCCGTCGGTAAGCGAGGAAAAGCTCGAATTGCTCGCGAAAAACTCGAATCATTGTTCAAACAACCAGAGAAATAATCCTTTTGCCTACAGCCTGCGTCGCCAAGGAGCCAGACGACGGGAGCCAGGCCGCAGGCAGAAGGACTCGCCTTCTGAAAGAGTCACTGGAGGAGGTAGATGATCCACGGCAGGCTCAGGATCGAGCCGAAGCCAGCCGCGGCGGTCAAAAAAAGCACGGCGGGGCGTTCGCCGTGCTCATCTGGTGTCCAAAAAGACTTAAGCAGCTTGCGCATCTTTGTGCTCCTTGACTTGCCGCAAAAACTCGCGGGCGTAGTCGACCAAGTTTTGGGCGTGCGCCTTGTCAGTGCCAAAGCGCGCCAGAACGTTTCCTTTTTGGATAGTCAGTCCTTCGTACTGGCACCATTGGATGACACCGTTGGAGTTGTCCAAGTGGGGTTTTTCGAGGTACTTTTTTAGGCTGTTGATCGAGGCCATGAACTCGTCAAGTCGGATGCCAAAGATGAAAATCGTGCAAGAGCCTGTGATGCACAGATCGACGTGTGCACCGTCCAAGCAGCGGAGGTTGATCAAGTTTTCGCCGCCGCGAGTGAGGTCGCAGGGTTCTACCTGCCAGTCGATGGCCTTGAAGTACTTTTTGGTGGTCATGCCGATGCCTCCGTAAAGTCGTATGTGGCTTCGAACCACTCCCAGAGCTGAACGGTTCTGTCAAAGTCAAAGTCAAAATCGAACTCGTCGCTTGTCGCGACTTGCTCGACGATCTCTGAGGCCGTGTCAGCATCAACCTCGTCGAAAATGCCTTCGTCGACCATCTGCGTGAGTTTCTGACGGGCCTCCCAGACTAGGTCGGGCTTGTAGTAGCGCATGTTTTTCTCCGTGAAAAAGACCCACGGAAATCGATACGTGCAAAAAATGCACATATCGACTTCGATTGGCCTTTTCGCCGGAGAAGAGCTGAGGTGATTCACTCCGCCATGTAGCCCACACTCGGGCATCTAAACCGGTTGCGCGTGTTGACTGTGCGCTTGCTTGGGCCGTTAGGTCAGGTCGTCATCCCCACTCAGGCACCACGGGACTTGCACCCGCTTTGCACGCGCCTTCGGTGACGCTTGCTTCAACCGCAAAAGTTGCTTTTGCGTGGCAACTGTTGCTTTTGTTGTTGAAGCCATATTAGCTTTATTAGCTAATGTTGTCAACAAAAGCTAAATTTCGCTTCGTTGATTTTTATCAAAAGTTTGCAAATTTGCGCAAAAAAAGCCACCCGTTTGGGTGGCTTTCGTATAGGGCAGACTCTTTCCTAAGACTTACAGAGGACCGCTTCTTTCGATAGCGTGTCCATACATTCGGAAGTATTCTCGCTCCTGATCTTCTGGAGTCAATTCTTCGTCAATGTATCGACCGTCCTCATTGTCCGAATGGATGACAATCGTACCGTTGGCTCTTCGGTAAAGACGCTTGATCATCATTTCGTTCCTGACGGAGAACACATACACATCACCGTCAATGATTCGATCTGTATTTCCAGTTACCAGTACAGTATCCCCGTCACAAAGTGTCGGCTCCATCGAGTCGCCGCTTACTTTGTACCGCTTGCAATCTTCGGCTTTGACGTTGTGCGCATCAAAGAAATCTTGGCGATAAATGGCTTTGCGAGCGTTTTTCTCTTCTTCGATAGTGGGTGGCTCGCATGAGCCAGCACCGAACGTGATGCGATATTCAGGGATAGAAACATATCCTTCTGGCACGGGGTCGTCCTCGTGATAGGCCCCTACAGGTTCACCTTTTGGATTTTGTTGAGAATCGACATCACCGTGAACCATCCACTCGGTTGTAACACCAAAAAAACGGCAGATTTTTGCGAGATTAGTGCCCTTGGGTTCGGATTGCCCGGAAGCCCATTTTTGGACGGCCTGGCGAGATACACCGATGGCTTGCGCGAGTTCCGCATGAGTCATGTGCCTTTGCGCCAAAAGCCAATTAAGTCGATCAGCTAGTGTCATGGGTTAACTCCTTTTGTCACTAGGACAGTAGCAACAAAAACTAAAATCTGCCCGACATAATTATTTAGCATCTGTTGACAAAATAGCTAAAATGCTAGTAGCATCTATTGCAACTTTGACAACGAGTGCAAAAATGAAGCAACCGAAAATCAATCCTATTGATGCGGCATTGCAGGCTATTGGTGGCACGCAATCCCAGCTCGCGCGAATGATCGGGGTCACACCTGCGGTCGTTACGAGTTGGCGAGCTCGCGGATACGTGACGCAAAAGCACCTGCGCAAGGCTGTGGAAGTCACAGGCCTACCCGCTCACATTCTCAATCCCTACATTCCGGCTCCGTTTGAAGTTCAAGCCGCGCCAAAAGCCGATGTGTAAAAAGGCGAGGTATCTTTCATGGGGTACAAGCTTCTGCAAACTTGCATTGACTGTGAGTTGCCGGGTTTGAGTGACAGCGAATGGCGAACGCTTCTCGTGATTTGTCGCCACGCCGATGATGTCACTGGCGGCAATTGCCATCCGAGCACGCAAACAATCTGCAAAAAGAGCAGGCTGACTGAAAAGGTCGTCCGCAAGGCCATCCAGAGTTTGGAGGTCCAAGGGTGGATTCTCACCTCACAGAACCCCGGCGCTGTCCGATTCTTTGAGATCAATGTTGCCAAGATCAACGATTGCTCTCTCTTGGTAGGAGAAAAAGAGCGCCCCCGTGCAGAAGTGCAGGGGGATGTAAAAGAGCGCCCCCGTGCAGAAGTGAGCGATGCCCCCGTGCAAAAGTGCACTCCCTCCCCGTGTAAAAGTGCACCCCTAAGAGAACATATAAAAGAACAAAAAAAAACCAATCTACAGACAGTAGACGACTCGCCATTTTCGCTTGAGCCAGATCAGCCTCAGGCGGCGACTGTGCCCCCTGCCGAAAACACCACCTCAAACACGGCGGAAACCGCGACAGATAAGGGAAGGCACCCTGCCGACGCTAAGTCTAACAAGCCACCCAAGCGCAAGGCGATCACGCACCTGTTCGAACTGGAAGCCATTCCTGACGAATGGCGGGAGCTGTGCGAACAGATACGCCCGGACCTTGATCCACGGAGAGTCTTCGTGGAATTCCGCTTCTACTGGACGCAAGGAAAAGGTCAGGGCACGCGGCGAAGCGATAAGGGCTGGACTTCCACATGGATGAACTGGGTCAAGCGACAGAAAGAAGATCGAACCTCAATCTACCAGGCACACACCGAAATCCCGTTCTCGCAACGGGACTACACAAAAGGCATAAACGATGACAACAGTATTTGACTCTTCCAACGGTAGCACTTATGCCGTGCTTGAAATGGCAGAGTGCCGTAAGCATGGCAAGTACCCTGTGCGTATCCAGCAGGTCAACAAAGACAAGGGCTGCTTATCCCTCTACCCATTGCGCTTTTTCTGCCCCCTTTGCAAGAAGGAGGAAACGGAAATGCAGCTCTTTGGTGAAGTAGCTATACCGCCTCGCTTTGCCGGCAAAACCTTTGACAACTTTGTACCTACCGAAAAATCGCAGAAGGTCTTTGACTATTTCAAAGATTATTCAGCCAACTTTGCCGATCGAGTTGAATCCGGCACGAGCGTCATCCTGACTGGTTGTCCGGGTACCGGAAAGACGCATCTGGCATGCGCCCTTCTGTACGAGGCAAAAAAGCAGGGCTACAGCGTGCGTTTTACTAATGTCCGGAAACTCGTGCGATCGGTACGAGATACATGGAAGGAAGAAGCGGCCGAATCTGAATCTCAGGTACTCGATCACTACATCGATCTCGATCTGCTTGTCATAGATGAAGTTGGCGTACAGGCCAAAAGCGAGAACGAGCAGCACATTCTTTTCGACGTTCTCAATGGCCGCTATGAAAACGTCAAACCCACGATCATCTTGAGTAACGAGGATTTGGCAACCATCCGGGAGATTATCGGAGAGCGTGCCTATGACCGCTTGCGCGAAGGTGGCGGCAAGGCTTTCGCTTTCGACTGGGACAGCTACAGACCGAAGGCACAACTCCCACAGCATCACATCCATGAGCAGAACAACTTCAAGTTCTACGACATGGAAGTGAAAGACGATGAAAGTTTGCCGTTCTAGGAGGAGATATGAGCGAGCTAAGTGCTGAAAACGTATCCGCGTTTTTGAACCGCAGAACAGGCGGTTTTGACTGTTCCGTTTGCGGCAAATGCGAATGGCAAATGGGGGTTTCGGAAAGAGAATCAGATTACCTCAAAGTTCGATGCGGTCATTGTGGCCACATCGAACTGTTTGATCGAGATTTTGTTGAGCAAGCCTTATTGCCCCCAAGAAACCAGCAGTTCAAACAAGGAGTCGATGCGAGTGTCGAGACGGACGAGCCATCCGACCAAGACTGTCAGTGCGGGAATCAGAAGGCATTTCACGTAAAACCAAAACTTGGACTCTTTCAAAAAATTGTCCGTTCCGTTTTTCACGTCTAAGGGTACCCACGACAAGTCATCTTTTTTCTTAGCCATGAACACGCCCTTCAATGAAGTTTTTATCAAAGATTCCGACCCAACCGCAGTTGTTGCATCGAATGACAACAGCTTTGTTCATCAGGGAAGGTTCCGGTCTTGGTTTCAATTGGGAATCTTTTGGTTTAAGTCCATTCTCAATTGCGAATTCTTCAAAGGGCGCAAACCAATCGTGAAGGTTGCTTTGATCAAGGATTTCAGTTTCTTGAACGGTTCCGTCTTTTGCGATGACGTGCCAGTCGGTAGTTCGACAAATTGGGCACGAGAAGCCTTTGGTGGTTTTGTTTAGGTGTTGAGCTAGCTCATCAACGGTTAGAGACATTGATTTTTCTCCGTGGGGTGATTGGACAGACAGGTTTTCGTGGTTGTTAACCGCAATCATCTCACGGAGATCCGAATAAGGAAATGAGAGATGCAATACGACATTACTTTGAGCGGTGATGATGTTCTGACCATCATCAGCCTTTTGGAAAACGCCGGCTCTGCTCAACTGGCGGTCAAGGTCAGAGATCAGATGTACGAGCAACGCCGCCAGATGCTTGCCGGTCTCTCAACTCGCGGCAAGCCCGTCGATAAGCCGATGTCTGACAAGGATGTCACAGACTTCTTCGGTGGCCTTTTTGGAGTCAGACGATGAAGTGCAACCGGCTGGATACGATTGAGCGTGAAGGATTGGACTGGTGATGTACTCAGCAAAAGCAGGACTGTACGCAAAAGGGCGACTGAAAACCGGCGAGATGAATCGCACCGAGTCGGCTTATCGCGACCATTTGGAAGCCGAGAAGAGAGCCGGGCGCATCTTGGAGTTTTGGTTTGAGCATATCAAGCTCAAGATCGCGGACAACGCCTGCGGCTACACGCCCGATTTCATGGTAATGCGTGCCGACGGCGTGATCGAGCTGCACGAGGTCAAGGGCAGCCTGCGCATCTTCCAAGAAGATGCAAAGGTTAAAGCCAAGGTCTGCGCGGACATGTATCCGTTCCCTGTCAAGGTCGTTTGGCCGCGCAAAAAGAAAGACGGCGGCGGCTGGGAAGAAATGACGTATTGAGGAGGCGAGATGCTTTCAAAGAGTGATGAAGAAATTTTGACTGACCGCCTCCGAAACTGGGGGCGGTGGGCCGCTGACAACCAGCATCTGACGAGCAGCACTTTGCTCTGGCGCATGATGAAGCTTTACGGTGAAAAGGAAGAGGGCGTCCGCCAGTATGTCGAAGAAGAGAAGGAGCTGCCACCTCCGATTGATATTTTTGACGCCGTCATAGTCAACCGCGCTTGGCAGGGTCTTCCTGAAAATCCTTTGCGGTACAAGACAGCCAAGTGGGTGCTTGTCGCTCACTACTGCTATCCGCACATGCCTCTGCGCGTTGCGTTACGACATCTTCGTATTAGCCAGCGCACTTATGACCAGCTTTTGACGATGGCCAAGTATTTGATTTTCAACCGCATCGAGCAACACGCGGCCAAGAGATTGTCCGCTTTAGATCTTTGACAATTCGCTTGCTTTGCCGCACAATGCCTACGTCTGCGAGTAAAAAGCAGACCGGGCCTGAGAAACCCGAACTAATCAGTAGGCGCACGGCCGCCTTGCGGCTTTTTTTTGTGCGCATTCACACCATCATTTTTGATGGCCGTGAACCAATCGCCAATTTTGGCGATTGCTGTGTCTCCTTACGGGAGAGGCGTTGCGGATGCCCTAACGGGCGGCCGTCACCTACTGAACGGATTTCTCAACCCGCGACGCCTCGCCCACCCGCCTGAGAAACGGGTCCGAGGTTCAGCAACCTCAGTAGGAGACAGAAATGTCTGAACTCATCAGCAAAGAAGCCTTCAAGGTCATCGAAGGCCGTCCCGTCACGTCCAGCAGAATCGTTGCCGAATACTTCGGAAAGCAACACCATCATGTTGTTCGGGATATTCGATCTCTGGTCGCTCAAAAGCCCGAATTAGAAGCATCGCGCAATTTTGCGCAATGGTCTGAAGAGGTAGAAATTGGTTCAGGAGCAAAACGCACTGTCATTTGCTACTGGATGGACCGCAAAGGCTTCAGCATCCTTGCCATGGGCTTCACCGGAGCCAAGGCGCTTGACTTCAAGTGCGCGTTCTACGATCAGTTCGAGCGCATGGAACAGCAGTTGCACCCTCAATGCCCTGTTGTACGAGTCCGCCGTCCGATCAACCGAGAACAGCAAAACGCGATCATCGGAGCGATCAACACCAAGGCTTACGAGGCTTGCGTGCCGAAGTCCTACGTCTACACCAGCCTTAAGACCTTCTTCAAGGTTGACAAGTACACGGACATCAAGGCAGACGAGTTCGATCTTGCCATCGGTTTTATCCAGAGACTGAACTACGGGAACTCACCGAAGGCACTGCCCGCGCCTGAGTCACCCAAGACGCTATCGGATAATGAGCTTCAAGCGATTCAGAGACTGCATCGCTTCCATGCTGACCCGTTCTGGAGAGAATGCGCAAAGCAGGCTATCAAAGTCCTACAAGCCGCCGACTCGAGGTTCGCAGGTCGCTTTTACGATCTGATTCACGAGCCGACAATCGCGTGGTGCACGCTTGAGAGAGTTCTCGACCGAAACGGCATCAAACATAGGTACGAGGCTTGACAATTTTTTTTAAAAGGTCATAATTGACCCAAGAAAATTCGATTCCGGGTCGTGCCGCGTTAAGTTGGAGCCTTTTGGCTCCCTTGTCATGCACGGAAGAAATGAAAAGCCCCTGAGTTTGCGAGACTCCGGGGCTTTTTTTTGTATGAATCACCCGCCTTGGAGCGGGCTTTTTTTATGGCGCTAAATCCTCAGAACCTTAAACGTTTCACCTCGGAGGAAGCTCGGAGAAATGGCCAAAAAGGCGCCAAGGTTTCCGCTGAGAAAAGACGTCAACGGAAGACCCTTAAAGAGCTTCTTTTGATCGCCCTCGAGCTTCAAGACGAAAGCGGAAAGACGAACGCCGAGGCCATCGTGGCTACTGCTATTAAGCAGGCCAAGTCTGGAGACTCAAAAGCTCGTGATTTTGTCCGCGACACCATCGGTGAAAAACCGACAGACGTAATCGAGACACACGAAAAAGCACCGGAAGGCATGACGGAGATGTACGCCTGGCTAGCACAGATGAAGAAATGAAGCCCATTGAAGCATTCGCTGAGCTGTACTCACCGCACCGCTACAAAGTCTTTTATGGCGGACGTGGTTCCGGAAAGTCTCAGGCGGTTGCACAGGCTCTCACTTTTTTGTCGTCCAACATCAACTTGCGCATCTTGTGCTGTCGCGAAGTCCAGAACTCGATCAAAGACTCGAGCTATCAAGTCTTAAAGGACATGACAGAAAAACTCGGGATTGGGCACGAGTACAAGTTCACAGAGTCGGAAATCCTTCACATGAGAACTGGCAGCCGCTTCCTTTTCAGTGGCCTGCTGCGCAATGAAAACTCTATTCGATCGAAAGAAGGCATCGACATCTGCTGGATCGAAGAAGCGTCAAGTGTCTCGCAGCGCTCCTGGGACGTACTCACTCCGACAATCCGCAAGCCCGGATCTGAATTATGGCTTACATTTAACCCATTAACCTTAGACGACCCTACAAACGTCTTTATCGAGAATCCTCCTCCGGGCGCGTTTGTCCGAAAGGTGAACTACTGGGATAACCCGTTCTTCCCGGAAGTCTTGCGCGAGCAGATGGAGTGGGACAAGCAGAACGACTTCGAAAAGTATCTGCATGTTTGGGAAGGTTATCCGCTGACGATCAGTGACGCGCAAGTTTTCAAAGGTCGATTCGTTGTCGAGCCAATTCCGGAAGATCTCTGGAAAAAAGCCGATCGCCTCTTCTTTGGTGCGGACTTCGGCTTTGCTCGAGATCCGTCGACTCTTGTTCGAAGCTTCATCTTCGACAACAGGTTATTCATCGATCACGAAGCCTACGGTGTTGGCGTCGAAATCGACGAACTCCCTCAGCTCTATCGATCTGTGCCCGGGGCTGATCAATGGCCTATTAAGGGCGACTCAGCGCGTCCAGAGACGATCAGCTACTTGCGGCGGCATGGCTACAACATCGACGGCGCGGAGAAATGGCCGGACAGTATCGAAGAAGGCATCAACTTCATCAAGAGCTTCGATAAGGTCGTTATCGACCCGCGCTGCAAGCACACAGCGGACGAGTTCCGACTGTATAGCTACAAGACCGACAGACTGACCGACGAGGTGCTGCCGGTCGTTTTGGACAAGAACAACCACACGATTGACGCATTGCGATACTCGCTTTGCGACTACATCAAGGCACGAGGATATGGCTTCAAAATCTCGCAAGACGAATCGCCGGAAAGCTTCTGGCTTTGACGTAGCGCAGGCAGAACATGAGACGTACTCTGTGGACGCTCTGCCGCCCGAGACCAATGAAAAGGACTTGCGCGCTTTACTCAAGCCTGCTCGATCTCTGGCGGGAGACGCCAAGCATTACGAAAAGCTTGATGGTGCGATGGACGCGGCATTTGTTGGGGGTATGGTCTCGAGGGTCGAATGGTCGGCAATTTCCAGCTTTGTGAGCTTCGTCGGCTACGGTGTGCTTCAACAGCTTTCGCAAGACGCTCTGATCCGTTTGTGCATCCAGACTCGCACCGATGAGATGCTTCGATCTTGGATCGACATCAAGTGTGACGACGAAGAACGCAAGAAGAAACTGGAGTCGGAGATCGCTCGCATCGGTCTACGTGAGACGCTTTCGAAGGCACTCACGACGATGGGGCTGATGGGTGGCGCCTTTTTGTACATCGACACCGGGAGCGAAAGACCTGTCGATGTACTAAACAAAACACCAAAGAGCATCGAGTTCAAGAAAGGCATCGCCTTCCGAGTGATCGACCCGATATTTACGACGCCACAGGGATTCAATGCCTCGGAGCCGTTGAAGGATGACTTCTATAAACCGTCTGTCTTTTTCATCATGGGACAGGCTGTGCATACGTCACGCCTCATCCGCTTTGTCGAAAACGAGGTGCCGGATCTCCTGAAGCCGGCATACAACTTCTTCGGCATTCCGCAGGCGCAGCTACTTTCGGACTACGTGACGCACTTCCGGAAGAACCGCGAAGAAGTCAATCAGCTACTGCACAAGTTCTCGACAAGCTTCATCAAGACTGACCTTGGCGCACAGCTCTTTGCAGGCAAGGCGTGGGGGCCGGTGAGCGACCGCGTGCGGTTCTTCGCAAAGTTCCGCGACAACTCCGGCGTCGGCCTTCTTGACAAGGAAAAGGAGGACTTTGTCCAAGTCAACACACCGATCACTGGCTTGACTGACATCGCGCGTCAGTCGCTCGAATTTGTGGTGTCAATCAACCAGTCGGGCGTTGTGAAGACGCTCGGCTACTCGCCGCAAGGCTTTAACGCAACGGGTGAAAGCGACATCAAGTTGCAGGCTGACTTGATCGCTACACGCCAGGAGAAGATCCTGCGCAAGCCTATCGAAGAGATCTTGCGGCTTCTGCAGCTTGAGCTTTTCGGTGACATTGACCCTGATCTGACATTCGACTTCAACCCGTTGGACGAAGACGATGAGCGCACGACTGCCGAAGTCGAAAAACTGAAGGCAGATACCGCGGCTGTTTACCTTGATCGTGGGGTGCTGGCCGAAGACGAGGTGCGCGAGAGTCTGCGCACGGATGACCGACAGCCGTATGGCGATCTTGAAGGCGAAGCGCCGGGCATGTCCGAAGATCCTTTTGCGCAGATGACGGATCCGACGCAAGGACAAGGCAATGGCGAAATCTTCTAACTTGCGGCTTCGAGCCGTGCGCCCCAATGCGGGTCTGCGGGAAGCCTACGCAAAGAAACTGCGTGAGCTTGTCACACGCATGGCTTCAGATGTAGCGAAAGAGATTGAGGCGCTTTATCGAAAAGAGGAGCCAAAAATCGCACAAGACGCCAAAGCTAAAACACCTGCGGACAAGCTTCAAAAGATGCTTGATCGGCTGCGCAAGAAGTGGGATGTTGAAGTGGCTGATTTCGCAGACCCCACGGCCAACTGGTTCGTGACTAAGACCCGGGGCTACGTGGATCGCGCTCAGAACGCCGCAATCAAGGCTGCTGGTGTCAAAGGCTTTGACATCCGGTTTGACAAAGGCCATGTCTCGCAAGACGCCTTCGATGCCCTTGTCAACGCTAACACGTCTTTGATCCGATCCATTGGTACGCAATACCTGCACGATGTCGAGGGGCTAGTGATGCGTGCGGTTACAGCCGGACGCGACGTAGCCGGACTGAAGTCCGAGCTTTCCAAGCGCTACGGCATCACTCAGCGCCGCGCCGATTTCATTGCTCGAGATCAGTGCAACAAGGCCACTGAAAGTTTGGCTCGTGCTAATGACATTGAGGTCGGCGTTGAAGAAGGCGAATGGGTACACATCCCGGGCAAGCAAACTAGTCGAGAAACGCACAAGGCTTTTCACGGCAAGAAGTTCGACATCAGTAAAGGTTTATTTGACCGCGAGGTCGGGCGCTATGTCTTGCCGGGAGAGCTACCTGGATGCCAATGCACGTACAGGCCCGTTCTATCGAGAAAGATATGGAAAAAGGATTCTTAGCCTTGGATGCGCAGATTGTCCGCGAGTCAGTGCGCACGCGCGACAAGAACGGTTATCTGCAAGTCAAAACGTCAAGGCTTACACAGGATCAGGTCGCTCCCTACTACGGTAGAGAGATTCCCGGCTGGGAAGAGCGAAAACTGGATCCGGAACGCATTTATTACGGCTGGCGAAATCCAGACGAACTGAAAGCGGCACTCACGACATTCAACGGGGTGCCGCTTTTGATTGAGCACAAATTCGACAGTGCCCAGCGGCCAAACAAGGAACTGCGCATTGGCATGGTCGGCACAAGTGCGAAGTGGGAGCCGCCGTATATCACGAACGCACTGAGCGTTTGGGATGAGCAAGCAATCGAAGCCATTGAGGACGGATCTCTTCGTGATCTGTCTTGTGGCTACCGATACACGCCGGACTTTACGGCGGGCAAGACCCCCGACGGCGTGGAGTACGACTTCGTGATGCGGGACATCGCCTGCAATCACGTTGCTTTAGTCAACGACGGTCGGGCTCCCGACTGTTACGTCGAAGATTCAAACCCAGAAGGAATGTCAACTATGCCAGGCATTGAAAATAAGGGTGCACTTGATGGCTTCGCGGAGTTCGCCCGAAAAGTCATTGAAAACGCACAGACCGGACTGAGTCCGGAAGCAATTGAGGCTCTCGTAAAGCAGTTTGCAGAAGCCTACAGCTCTCTTGAACAGCAGAAGGAAGAGAGCGCTCCCACTCCTCCTGCGGAGGATGAAGAGCCTGATGATGCAGGTGAAGAGCCTGCTCAGGAAGGCGGTGAAGATGAAGGCGAAGAACCGCCTGCTGCTACCGATGGCGACGAATGCGGCGCTGAAGACGAGGACGAAGGTGCAAAGGACGAAGACGAGAAGGAAGGCGCAATGGACGCCGCTCTGATCGCAAAAAAGGTTCGCCAGCAGCTTTCGGCTCAGTACCAGGCAGCAAATCAGTGTCGTGGTGTCTTGGGCAATGTCGATGCTTTGGCCTACGACAGTGCTGACGCGATTTATGCCGACGCACTTAAGTCGATGGGCATCAAGGGTACTCCTCTGGCCTCGGCCAAGTACGTCTTTACTGCGCTTCAGACTGTGAAAAGCAAGACGGAAGGGGCTCAGGACAGTGCTCTGAAAACCAATAAGTCCGACGAGGACTTTCTGAAAAAGTTTGTTCGATAAGGAGGTGAGCTATGGCTCTCCAGTCTCAGGTTTACACCACGATGGCACCGGCAATTGCTGGTATGCCTGCAAGCGTCGGCGAAACGCACTACACGGCACTGACCTACCAGGCCGCGTCTGAGCTGACTGTTGGAAATTTCTGCTTTGCCGATTCGACCAATGGCGGCACCAAGGTCAATAAAGCCGGCACCGGCATTCTCCGCGGCCTGGTGATTTACACCCGGCAGTACATCGCTGGATCCGTCTCTGCTGAAAAGGCTATGACGATTCCCGTCGGTGCCTTCGTGCAAATTGCAACGAACGGCAAGTTCTGGGTCGAAGCTCAGAACGCCAGCGCCAAGGTCGGCGACTACGTCTTGGCATCTCAGACGGATGGTTCGATCACGACCCAGACCGGCAACGCTAACAAGGAAGGCTTCACGATGACCAACTTTATCGTCGAGAAGGTTCTTGGTACGGAAGCGAAATCGCTTGTGCTGATCAGCAATCAGCAGCCGAACGTGGTGCCTCCGATGGCAGCCGCTGCCGGTGTTGGCGGCTAAACAATTTTTGAGAGGTTTTTGAAAATGCGAAGTGAACTCATGAAGCGCCTTGGCTTCGACCTCTGCAGCGGCAAAGGTCGTTTTTTGCCGACGGAAGGTGAAACGCCGCGTATTGCGATGGATGCGGCTTTGCAGACGACGGCTGGCGTTCTGACGCCCGCTCTGTTTGCAACTTACTACAGCCCTGAAATCGTCGAGATTCTTCAGGCTCTCCGTCTTTCCACCGAGATCTTTCCGGAAGAAAAGCGCGGTGACTGGAAGGACACCCAAACGATGTTCCCGGCGGTCGAACACGTCGGTCAGACGACGGCCTATGCCGACTTCGGTCGTGGCCCTGTGTCTGAAGCGAACATCGAGCAAGTAGTGCGCGAGACCTACAAGTTCCAGACGTTCATCCAGTGCGGTGATCTGGAGCAGGATATTGCAGCTGCCCAGCGCATCAATCTGCTTTCCGAAAAGCAGACTGCCGCGGCAAACGCTATTGACATCGATTCCAACTCCTTCAATTTGTTCGGCGTGGAAGGTTTGACGATCTACGGTCTGCTCAACGATCCTGCTCTGCCGTCCGCTCTGTCTCCCGCAACTGTCGACACCAAGACAGCCTGGGCAGATAAAGATGCCAATGCGATCTACAACGACATCCTTTCGATGTTCAATCAGATCGCCGCGGCAGCCAATGGCTATATCAACTTCAGCGCTCCGCTGAAGCTGGTGGTTCCGCCTTCCATCCTTGGTCAGCTCGCTAAGACGACGACGCTCGGTGTGGCTCCTGTGCTTCAGACGCTCAAGGGCTTCTTCCCGAACCTCGAAATTTTGGCTCTGCCTCAGCTTGAGGACGAAGACGGCGTATGCACGGCCATGCTTGTGGCTACGGAGATCGCCGGCAAGCCGACTGCTAAGTTCGGCTTCTTGGAAAAGCTCAAGACCTATCCGGTTCTTGTCGAACACTCTGCAATGTCGCAGAAGTGGGCTTCTTCGACGACCGGATGCCTGCTTTTCCGCCCGTTCGCGATTGCTCGCATGACGGGTATCCAGGCCACGGATTAATCTCCGTTGATCAACCTTGGGAGAGCTTCGGCTCTCCCTTTTTTTTGAGCTCAAAAAAATGGCAACACGTAAAAACACCACACCGCGCAACCCGGCAGCGCCGAAGGTCAAAGTTATTTCGGAATCCGGAGCAACAGTCAATATCGGGAAAGCAGCCAAAACCACCGAAACGGTAACGGTGCTGTTCCGCTCCCGCAGCTCTCAGACATTCACTCTGAGCAATGGAAAGACGGTCACGATCGCCGGTAACGCGGTCTATCTCGCAAATGCCAATGGCGGCGCATTGCCGGCCGGTGGTTATGGCGTCACGGTCGTGGACAAAGATCTGTGGGAACAGGTCAAGAAAGAGTTTGGTAAGGCATACGCCCCGTGGTTCCGTTCCGGTCGTCTGGCCGAAAAGAAGACCGAAACGCAGGGCGTGAACTATGCGATTGATCACGCTGATGAGAAAACGGGCGACGACCCGATGCCGCAAGTAAGTCCGTTGAAGGAATAGTGATGAGCGCTGTTGTCTTTGAAACTTCCGCCTTCCGCAAGGTTTATCCGGCTTTTGCCGACGAGGTTCGCTTTACGGATGAAATGCTGACGGCGTGCTTTGACCAGGCTGTCGAGCTGATTGGAAATGACGACGACAGCGCGATTCCTTACGCCCCGGATGCAACGCCGCCCGTGAAGACCCGTGAGGTTGTTCTTCAACTTTTGACGTGCCACTTGGCGACGCAGAACTACTTGTGGGGCGACACTCAGGCGGCGCCGGCACAGAGCGCCGGGCAGGGTTCCGTGAATGTTGGCTTCGGGTCGCTTGCCGATGCCAACAACCCGGCTTGGTGGACTTCCACAAAGTGCGGTGCTCAGACGTGGGTGATCTTGCGACGATATGCCACTGGACCGATCTACTTTGGCGTCCAGGACTTTTACATGGGCGGATAGATGAAGGTCAAGATCAAGTCGAGTGACGGTCTGAAAAAGCTTGCGCAAGCGGCTAAGGGTTTAAGAGCTGAAGTTGTGGCGGGCGTCCTTAGTGGCGCTACGAACGACGAGAGCGGCGAAAAGGTCGCTGGCTATGCCCGGATGATTGAGTACGGAACGGCGAGAATGCCGGCCAGACCTTTTCTGCGGCAAACGGCCTCAGAAAGCGAAGACGAATGGCGCAAGCAGATCCGACACGGCTTAAAAGCGAGAGGTCTTGATCACGCTGAAGAAGTTCTGGGCGTGGTTGGTCGACTGATGCGAGCTGACATTATGGCCACGATCCGAAGAGGAGATTTCGAGCCTTTAGCAGAGTCCACAGTCAAGGCCAAAAAGCGGAAAGGCAGAGCTGAACCGACCGCTCCATTGATTGACACGACAAGCTTGATCCGATCAATCGGAAGCGAGGTGCGCAAATGAATTTGCACAGCATTGTTCGCGGTGCCATTACCTCGGTTGCCCGCGATCTGCCATGTGATCTGCTCACGATGACAGGCGAGCAACAGCGAGTCGAACGCGGTGATTTGCTTCCGGTTTTCAATCAGCCGGTACAAGTCAAGGCGCAATGGCAAAGCCTCAAGTCAGACGAAATCGTTCTGAGTGAAAAGATTGAGTCGGCGTCGATCGTGCGCAAGGTTTACCTGTATGCCGAAGACGATGCGGCCACGCGCCCCTGGGCGATGTGGCGACCGCTGGGAAGATCTGGCGATCTATTGCAAGACGACAAAGGCAACTACTGGCTGGTGGATGCGGTTATCGAAGACTTCACACATGAAGGCTGGGTCTGCGTGCAAGCCATTTTGCAGACGAGCAAACCGCGCTTTGTCTTGAAGGAGGTCGACGATGCCGAAGGTCAATGATGTGACGCAGGCCGACATCCTGAATGCACTCATCGGGTTTTGCTACCAGTACTCAGCACCAGCACTGTCAGACGAAATGCATGTCCTGGATGGCTTTGGTAACAACCGAACGCTACCGAAGGACGGCAATGACTTTTGCATCGTGACACCGATCGCGATGAGTCGATCTGGAACGAACATCGAGCGCTGGGAAGAAGACGACCAGGAGTTACTTGAGCTGCAGGAATATGTCAATTTGGACGTGCAGATCGACTGTTACTCCACGAACGGATTTGACGCTATGGAGCGCGCACAAACGCTCGAAACTGTAGCGCGATCAGAGTACGGCGTCGATCATTTTTTGGGCTTTGGCATCGACTGTCTTTACGCGGAAGGAATTCAAAACCTTTCGGCCGTTATTGATGCGAAGCAGTACGTAAGCCGCTGGATGCTTACGCTTCATCTTGGCTATTGGAAGCGCGTCAAGCTCGCGCAGGACTTTTTCAATACCGCGATTGTCGACGTGGTGAATGTCGACTCGAAATTCAAACCTTGAGGTAAAAACCTATGTCTATTAAGGCTGGCTATCTAGTCGCGATCACGCCTCGCACAATTTCTGCTGGCGCTTCCGACTTGGAAACAAACGGGATGCTTTTGACGAAGAGCGCATTGCTTCCGTCCGGCACTCCGGCAATGGCATTTGCATCAGCGGCTGCAGTGGCCGCTTTTTTTGGCGATGCTTCTGACGAGGCTGTTTTCGCGCAGCAGTACTTCACCGGACTGACGAATCAACAGAAGGCTCCGACGTCTTTAGTCATCGGACGACGCATCGATGAGGATGCGCCGGCATGGATCCGCGGCGGGGCGATCACGGCAGACTTGGCTTCTTTCAAGAAGGTAACCGATGGCGCCATGAAGATCACGATTGATGGCGCAGAAAAGACGGCTACCGCAGTCGATCTTTCGTCCGCGACTTCGCTTTCGGAAGTCATTCAGACTATTGCCACGGCTCTCACGGGGTGCACCGGGTCTTACGACTCGACCACGAACACTTTCACTTTGACGTCCTCGACGGACGGTGCCAGCTCGACGGTGAGTTATGCCTCTGCCGGCGATGATGGTACCGATCTCAGCGCAATGCTGTGCATGACGCAGTCCGAAGGTGCGGTGCTTTCGCAGGGCGTGGATGCTATGACGGAAGCAGCCACCCTGAACGCTATTTGCGCAGTCACGGCCAATTGGTCGCAGTTCACTACGCTGTGGGAAGTGACGGAGCAGGCTGAAGCTGAGGCTTACTCTGCTTGGGCGGATATCGATGATGACTTTGTCTATGTGTTCTGGTCTTCCGATCAAAACATGACGAGCGCTTTGACGCAGGACAGCACGATTGCGAAAGCTCTGAAGGATAAGTACAACTGCACATTCATGATCTACTCGTTCGACTACGCAACAGCAGCTTTTGCTATTGCTTACCCAGCCACGATCAAGTGGGATGCGACGCAAGGCATGAAAGTCATTTTTGGCAAGTCGGCCAGTGGTATTTCTCCGACGGTTACGGACGAACAGGTTGCCACTGCGCTGGATGATCTGGGTGTTAGCTATGTCGGCCAGTTTGCAACGCGCAATGACGAGTTCACTATCGCCAATCGCGGCGAGCTGACCGGTTCAATGTACGGGTTCTATGACACTCTGATTGGCTCGATCTGGATCCGTTCCAAGTTGCAGACCTCGATCGTGAACGGCTTGGCGACAGTAAATCGCGCTCCCTACAACTCGGTCGGATACACCATGCTCAAGTCTTGGTGTCTAGACCCGATTACGCTGGCAAAAATTGTCGGTGCTATGGATGAAGGCATTTCACTGAGTGAGTCGCAGAAGTCTCAGATTTTGCAGGAAACAGGAAACTCGGAAGCGACAGGTGAACTTCAGTCTAAAGGGTGGTTCCTTTTAGTGCTTGATCCAGGAGCCGCTGTGCGAGCACGACGTGGGTCTCCGATCTCGTCCCTTTACTACTCCTACGGTGGTTCCATCCAGAAGGTAGATCTGCCCGTTACGGCAGTTATCTAAAAATTTAAGGAGCATTGACCATGCCTCGTAATAACAAGACTTCGGCGAATGTAGTCGCCATTTTGTCGATTGAACAGGTTGCTCCTTCCGGAATCCGCCTGGAACAGTTTTCGACTGATGCCGGCATTGCCGCAGATGCAGTGCAGGAAGTTCAGGCTGAGATGACGCTAGACGGCCAGCTGACGGTAGGCTACACGCCAAATCCGTATGTGGTGAACCTCACGATTCAACCGACTTCGCCTGTGGTGCCTTATCTTCGTGAAGCACAGCTTGTGCAGAAATCGATGAAGACTCCGCTCGGTGCCGGCTTGACGGTTTACTACCCGGCCACTGATCGGACCTATAACTTCGTTAATGGAGTGATTACTCAGATGACGCCTATGCCTGCGGCCAATCGCGTGCAGGATCCGATCACGGTTCAACTGACTTTTGAGGATTGCCAGTAATGCGTGAAGTGAAGCGAATCACGATCAAGGACGGAGAAAATCCTCTCGAATTCGAGATTACGCCCATGTCGGCGCTACAAGCAGAACGGTGGATGCTCCGGGCGGCTTTTGCGCTTGGATCCGGCCTTTCTGCCATTACAAAACAAGCGACTGCACAAGAAATTGTTCAGTCGCTTTCTTGTGTTGACTTTGAGAAGGTTGCGCCGCTTTGGGAAGAGCTGCTTACGTGTTGCCAGATCAAACAAGGCGGCGCATACCTTCCGCTTGATCCAAGAACCGTCAATGGGAAGATCGATTATCCAACAACGATCTTTTTGCTCAAGGTTGCTGCAGTCGAGGCGACCTTCGGTTTTTTCGGAAACGGCGGCTTTGCGAACTTCCTTACGTCGATGCGTGGCGTTCTGAACTCTTAAAAGTCAAGGGTACAGCAAAGTTTGCCAACCTCCCTCCGGTGTGCGGACGCTGTGTCTCCTCACGTCTTTGCACATTGAGGGAGGTGCAAACCTTTTACAGCCTCGAGGATGTCTACGACCTCGACGAGGTTTTGATGCTTCAGAACTATCACGATTGGCTTGCGACACGAAAGGACGATTAAATGTCTGTTGTAGACGAACTGTTTATTGCCATCGGCCTTGATGCTCAGGACTTCGCCAAGGGAATCGACAAGGTACGCTCGAACCTGTCCGAGGTGGCGGGCAAGGCAAGTGAAGCTTTTGGTGGAATTGGCGACGCGAGTGTCAAGGCCGGGGCCACTTCTGCCTTGTCTTTTGACAAGAGCGCACAGCGAATCGGACACCTAGGTGATGCGGCGACAGAAGCCGCACAATCCATCGGGTCTGCGTTCAGCGGACTGACACCGATCTTTGACGCAGTGCGTTCCCGGGTGGGTGCGCTGGCCGCTACCTTTGCACTTGTGGCAGGTGGTGTCGAGACTTTCACGAACTTCATCGAAAAGTCAGATGCTCTGGGTACTTTGAGCACTCAGCTCGGCATCGATGTGAAAGATCTTGATGCTTTTGGAAAAGCAGCGGAAGCCGCAGGCGTTTCGGCAGAGTCGATGTTCTCCTCTATGAGGAGCTACTACGAGCAAACAGGACGCCCGGCAGAAGAGGTTTTTCAGCTTGCCAAGAAAGTCGAAGGCATGAGTCGCGGCGCGGCGCAACGCTACCTGCAAGCGCAGGGGGTGGCTACTGATGCCATTCCCATCTTCTTGCAAGGCCAGAAGGCGCTTGATGACCTGATGGCCAAATATCGCAAGACGGCTTTCACTGCACAGGATGCGAAAACCGCCCGTGCTTTTAAAGTTGCGTGGATGGACTTTAAAACGGCATCGCAAGCTGTAGGTAACACTCTTGTCCGCATTGTCCTTCCGGCAGTTACAAAACTGCTCGATGGCCTGTCCGAAATGGTCAGCGTGATCGGAGAAAACGCGCGTGCGTTTGTGCTTCTCGGTATTGGATTTGGCGCAGTCTTTGCGGCAAAAAATATCAGTGCGATCAAGCAAGCTGTTGCGGCGATGAGAGCGTTTGGGGTGGCTGTCAAGATGGCGGCCTTGCCGGTGACCGCTATTGTCGTGGGCGTTGCAAGTCTGGCTTTGGCCATCGACGATTTGATCGGCTTTGCCAGTGGTGCCGACAGCATGTTTGAGCGGATGCTCAAAAGCTTTGGCATGGCCTCGGAGCAGATCGAGGATTTACGCACAAACATCCAGGCCGTCGGGAAGGCATTTGGATGGCTATGGGATGCCGTCAAACCGCTTTTAAGCGGAGCTTTATCGGTTGTCTTCAAGGTGCTTGCCGGTGCGGTTCTGGGCGTCGTAGTTGTCATTGAAGGTTTGATCCTTGGCTTTCAGACGCTGTGGAACACGGCAAAGAAAGTCGGCAAAGACATCGCAGGAGCCTTCTCGGAGGCCATTGACTTTGTCGAGCAACTGATCTCAGACGTTGCAAGCTTTGGCAGTAACCTTTCCGACCTCTTTTCGGGTATTCCGGACGCCATTGTCTCGGGGCTTGAAAGCGCGTGGGATAGCGTGGTTGCGTGGTTCGGAAAGTGGGGCGACCTGATTAAAGACAAGGTTGGCGGAGAAATCAAAGGCTTCTTCAAAGGGGTTGGTGATTTCTTCTCCTTCGGCAGTGATGATGACGAAGAAGGTCAAAAGGCAGACACTCTAGTACGCGAGCGTGAGACGGTGGCGGCAAAGCAAGCTGCATATCGCGCTGCCTCGCCTACCGTTACCACCAATGCCTCTATGAATGTCGTCAATCACATTGAGACACGTGACAATCCGCAAGCCATCGGCAGAGCTGTCGAGACTTCAGTGGCCGGCGGCTTCAATCGCCAGGCGGCACTCATCGGTCAGGCGATGAGTGGCAACAATTTGAAGTGAGGTTGCGATGCCTAAGAACTTTTCACGATGGGCGATCTTGAACGCGCACGATCAGCCCATCTGCCAGTACGTGGGCATCACAGCCTGCAATCTGGCCGAGGCCGCTCAAGTATTGACAGAGCCTTTGGAAGGTGGACAGCTTGCTGCCTACAACAAAGTACAAGCGCCGGATTCGATCAGTTTGGCTTTGGCCATTTCCGGGGATCCGTCAGTTCAGACTCAAGCTCTGAATGATTTGAGAACCTTGAAACAGGCGATCGGATCCGACTCGCTGTGCAAGTTGGTGACGCCGTATTTTGTTGTCGAGAACTTGGCGCTCGAGACGATCAGCCAAGCCCGTTCTGTTACGCAGAACGCAACTTCGCTTGTGGTAGAGCTTGGTTTTATCTCTATCCGCACGGTTCAGACTGGTACTGCGCTAGTGAGTTGGTCTCCACGTAATCCGACGAGCTCGGACGCTGTCAATGCCGGTAAGGTCCAGCCAAAGACGCTGGCTGCGCGTTTGAGTGAGGGATTGTGATGGCTTGGATGGAAATTCCTTTATCTGCGATTCCTTTTCAGATCGTCAATGCGGTTGTCAACGGACAGAACTACCGGATCACCGTCCGACAGCTCGGATCGGAGATCTATACGTCTCTGGTTGTAGACGACGAGCAGGTCACAAATTCGGTCTTGGCAGTAGCGAGGGGAAAGCTGATTCCTTGGTCTCAGACCATTGCACAGACCATGTTGTTCTGGATCGACACGCAAGGTAATGAGCGCCCGCAATATACGGGGCTCGGAGATCGTTGGCGTTTGGTTTATGAGGCAAGCGAATGAGTTCTAGTTACTCACGTAAGCGCATCCGCATCACGATCACGCTTGATGAAGGTAGCACCAGTTCGCAGATGGTCTTTACCGAGCACGCGATGTCGGTGAGGATTCAGAAGCAGGGTGCGCCCGAACTGCCTAAGGCTCAGATCTCAATCTGGGGACTTTCGCAGGCTCAGATGACGCAACTCACGATGTTGTCTTTCGACGCGAGATCCTTACGTCGTAATGTCATCGAGGTTGCAGCCGGAGAAGGCAGCTCTGGATTATCGGTGGTCTTTCAAGGCGAGATCATGAACGCCGCACCTGACCTCAACGCCGCACCGTCTCCGGTGATGCGGCTAGAAGCAATATCAGCCGCCTATCCGCAACTCATTCCTTTACCTCCCGTTGCGGTCAAAGGTGAGCAGACCGTTGACAGCCTAATGCGCAGCTTTGCGCAGCAGGCAGGAATGGAGTTTGAGAACGTTGGTGTGACTGCCTCGCTTTCGAATGTCGTGATTAACGGCGACCCGATTACGAAAGCGAAATGGGTGGCCGACACCGTGGGGGCTGATCTGATCGTGGACGATCAAAAAATGGTTCTGGTAAACCCGTCTCAGGCACGTGGGGAAGCCGTAGCAATTGACGCGATCAATCCGCAGACAGGCCAAATCGGATACCCGAGCTTTGACAGCATGGGCATTCGTGCTCTTTGCTTCTTCAACCCCAACCTGAACGTAGCGGGGCTTTGCAGGATTGACAGTTCGATGCCGCGGGCTTCAGGGGTGTGGAAGATCTACAGCGTTATTCATGCGATTTCAGCAAATATGCCCTCCGGTGGGCCGTGGCGAACTGAGATCGCTGGCACATGGATGGACTCATGAGCGAGCTTAAGAAAAACGTCAATCCGATGAGCTACGGATCCGATCTGAATGCTCAGGAATTTTTCATTCGTTCGATTATCAAACGAATGATCTCAACGGCCATTCCTGTACGTGTGGATGCGGTTGAATCGAGGGCCGGAGAAGGATCCGGCGCTTTGTACGTTGATGTGACTCCTCTGATCTGCCAGACGGATGCCGATGGGAATGCTCTTGATCCTGTGAGCATTCCGCACCTGCCTTATTTCCGTCTCCAGCACGGAACGGCGGCAGTGATCTGCGATCCAAAAGTCGGAGATATCGGTTTGGCCATTTTTGCCCAGCAAGACGTTTCGCGTCTGAACGGGCAGACGACTCCGGTAGCACCGGGCACCTTCCGATGTTTCGATATGTCCGATGGTTTCTACATCGGAGGTTTTTGGGGGCAAAAGCCAACGACTTTTATACACATCGAAGACAGCGGGCACGTGACAATCACGGCTCCGGAAGCTGTTGTCGTGAACACGACTACGG
>ERZ860148.515-NODE-515-length-30967-cov-3.516272_pt1 | contig 30967 bp, 15 predicted proteins | sample MGYA00509981_ERZ860148 | MGnify/ENA primary metagenome ERZ860148 (study PRJEB30046, sample SAMN00715199) | human gut metagenome | study: EMG produced TPA metagenomics assembly of the A metagenome-wide association study of gut microbiota in type 2...
TCTAACATTTTATCAATATGTGTAAAATCATACACCCCTTCTTTTGGCTCTAAAGTGCTCCATGTCGATTCTGCGATACGGATGACATTCATCCCTGCCTTTTCCATCATCTCCATATCTTTTTCTACCCGGTCATATGGAAGATATTCGGAATAATATGCAGCTCCAAAATAAAGTTTTTCTGTTTTCATATTGCCCTTTCTTTTCATGATATCTGTAAGTGTTATACACAAAGCAACCGCTTGCGCAAATATAGTATATCATTCAGAAATTTGTGTGTAAACCATAATGCTGTAATGCAACAGATAAAAAATCGCAAATGGCTGTAAATGCATGAAAAAAAGTATATAAAGCGGAAAAATAGAAAAATAAAAGCATATTTATTCAAAAAAATATAAAAAAAACTGCGCAATAATGTAGTTTGATCGCAACAAGGAAGATGATAAAACGTGAAAAATACTAAAAATAAACGATAAAAATTAGTAAAAAACACCAAAATAAAAACAAAATATATTGTAATAAATGAATAAAAAGGCGATAAAAATATTGTTGAAATGTGTTAATTGTAAATAAAATATGAAATATTTATAATTGAATAAACGGTTGCGCAAGCGGAAGATATTTATGAATAAATATATTTGCGTAAAAAGGAGAAGGGAGAAAGAGGATGAAACGAAGGTTTATAAGTGGACTGCTTGCCGGTATGATGGCAGTTTCACTGCTTGCCGGATTGCCGGAACCGGTGAAGGTGTCGGCAGAAACAGTTTCCGGTATGGAAAATGCAAATTTTAATTTTGAGGATGGACTGACCGGATGGGACACAACCAGAACGGTCACGGAAGAAACTTCAGGTGCACAGGGAGGAAGCAAATATGTGCATCTGGAAGCAGGTGCTTCGATCACAACGACGATCAAAGATATCAGGCAGGGAAGTTACACACTTTCGGCATGGATCAGAGGAACAGCAGGGAAAAATGCTAAAATTACGGTATCAGAAACCGGAGGACCAGATTCCGTTGCATTGCTTGATGCATATAAAAAAGCGGATACGTGGACTGAAACGGGACACCGGAATGTTCTGGTATACAATGGACAGGTGACCGTCACTGTTGAAGCAGGAGATAAAGCACTTGATCTGGATACCATGGAACTGGTTATGGATTCTGCAGATGACAATTCGCTTTCAAACTGGGGGTTTGAAGAAGGCGAGTCCGGATGGACAATAACCGGAAGTGCAGAGATTGCTTCCAAAAATAATGCAGATACCGGTGAAAAAGCAATGCGTTTAGGCGCAGACAGTGAAATTTCACAGAAGATTTCCGTAGAGCCGAATACAAAATATTCAGTAACGATGCGTGCAAAGGTAGATAAACAGGATACATTCCAGACGGAGAAAGTAAAAAGTACTTACCGTACGGATGCTTCCGGTAATTTGGGAATTATTGGAGAGAATGAAACACGCACAGAATTAGGTGACCGTGTAAATCTTGGTGTCAGAAGTACAGATGGTACGGTGTTAAGACAGGCACCATCCGGAACAGAGGGGTATGGGCTTGTGACGATCACCTTTGAGACCGGAGAAAATCAGACGGAAGTTGAGATATATGCAAATACGAAATATGATCAGACTTATAAAGATTCAGTGACTCTTTATACATCTGCCGGAACGAAACTGGCAGACGACTGGCAGGGAAATGGTTCTGATTATGCATATGTAGATAATTTTGATGTATTCCGTATCCAGGATGAAAATTATCTGCGTGGTGCAGATGTATCGTTCCTTCCGGCAGTCGAAGATCTGGATGGAAAATATTTTGCAAATGGTGTACAGCAGGACTGCCTCAGAATTTTAGCAAACCATGGTGTAAACTCCATCACGAATATGCTGTTTGTACATGCTGGAAAAGCTGCACACTATACAGATTCGCTGGACACAGTATACTTAAATGAAGCATGGGGTGGATTATGGTTAGATGAGCAGGGCAATCCGCTGGAACTTAAGATGATCGCACCAGAGGATGAAGCTACGGCGTGGTTTGATAAGGAACATTCCTTAGAACTTGGAAAACGTGCGACTGCGCTTGGAATGAGTTACCTTCCGAGTTTTCATTACAGTGATACCTGGATGAGTAATGCGAAGGCATATACTCCGGAAGAGTGGCTGGATTCTGACTATGAAAACACTTATAAAAATACCGATCTCGCACATATGCAGACGATCGTATACAATTATGTTTATGATTTTATGAAATCATTGAAAGATAACAATGTAAATGTATGCGGTGTAAAACATGGAAATGAGCAGAATGGCGGTATTGTATGGCCGGTTGGAAAAGGATCAACATCACAGGGACATGCAAAACTGATCGCAGCATCCTATGCAGCAGCGGAAGATGCAATGCCGGGTGTGGCTGCTTATGTGCATACCAATAATGGCTATGATTCAAATCAGATGAAGACATTTTTTAAAGGGTTATTAAATAATGGAGCTCAATTTGATGGTATGGCATTTTCCCTGTACGGAGGAAGATCATCCGGCAATATTATTTCCATGGCAAATGCGATTTCTTCGGATACAGCCCTGCGTTATATGGATTATGTCAATGTTGAGACGGCATTTTCTTTCACCAGATATCAGGCTACTATGGATACGGCAACTTCATCCATGGGACAGCCGGCATACTATAATGCATCGGCAAATGGTCAGTACAACTGGCTGCTTGATTATATGCAGGCAGCACTTGATACACCAAATGCTTACGGGCAGACCAGAGGTTTTTATTACTGGGAGGTCGATGAGATCCCGACACCTGGAATCGGTTCTTCGGCAGGAGCTTCCGGTGATATCAGCTGCCGTATCATGTTTAATAATGGCGATACCAGCATCCGGGAAATGGGAAGTACGAAAGACGGAAAAGTCGGTGACATGATGGACAGCATGTATGCTTACCTGATGCGTGGATGCCCGAAAAACAAATCCGCAGATATGATCACTCCGTTAAAGGATGCAGGAACCTATTCTGTTGATGTGACAGATCCGACGGGTATTACATTATCAAAAGACAGTATCACACTTGCTGTTGGTGAGCAGGAACGCTTACAGCCAACTGTTACACCGGCAGATAAAGTACTCTCTGACAGTAATATCACTTATACGTCATCAGCTCCTTCCGTTGCGAAAGTAACACAGGATGGCTTTGTATACGGAGTGTCTGCAGGAGATGCAAAGATCACAGCGTCTGTAAAAGGCGGTCATGAAGCAGTTGTAGATGTAAAAGTGACAGAGGCAGGAAAAGCAGAAGGAATTACCTTAAAAGCAGATGGAAAAGAGGTAACGGATAATAGTACAAAGAGTGCTGTTGTTCTGGATAAGATACAGCTTAATGCTGTTTTATCCGGCAGCAATGTAACGGATCAGACAGTTGTTTATACTTCATCAGATCCGGAGGTTGCTTCCTTTCTGGGAGAAACATGGCAGCAGGAAGAAAAAGGAAGCATGCGTCAGGAAACAGAAAAAACAGATACTGCGGTACAGTTGAATATGAAATCTGTTGGAACTACCGTTATTACGGCAAAGACTACGGACGGATCAAAGACATTAAGTTTTACGTTAAATGTGAGCAAGGTGGATGCAACGTTTGTAACAATAGATAAAACAGAAGCTGAAATCGGATTTGGACGTACTTTACAGTTAAAAGCAACTGTGACACCAGAGAATACGACAAAATATAAATTACACTGGAAATCTGAAAATACTTCAGTCGCAACTGTGGATGAAAACGGACTGGTAAGTACAGTCGGAGTCGGTGATGCCGTGATCAAGGCGATATCCGATGACAACGAGGATATTTATGGAAGTTGTACAGTACATGTACTGCCGGTACAGGTGGAAGGTATTGCGTTAAGCAAGACAACACTTACATTACAGACAGGATCGAGTAAAAAGATCGATACGATCATTACTCCGTCAAATGCGGATAATAAAGAAGTGACATGGGAGAGTTCTGATGATTCGATCGCAAAAGTAGACGAAAACGGAAATGTTACCGGTGTGTCAGAGGGTGGTCCGATTACTATCACAGCAACCACAAAAAATGGAGGTTATCAGGCAAGTTGTAAGGTGACGGTACAGAAAGATGCAATTCCGGTCAGTGGTGTGACATTAGATCAGGAGAATTATTATTTCTCATCTGATTACTTCTCAGATAAAAATGCATCTGAAGATGCACCGGTGATCCGAATGGAAGCAACGGTTCTTCCGGATACTGCAACCAATACGGATGTAACCTGGGAATCTGATACACCGGGTGTTGCAACGGTGGATGCTTATGGACAGGTCACGGCAGTGGCAGCAGGTGTTACAACGATCACGGCAAAAACAGCAGACGGTGGTCATGCAGCGACAGCAAAAGTTTACGTTCCTGCAGTGAGCGAGAGCTTTGACAATCGTGATGCAGGTGATAACTGGAGTATGGGAAAGAGTGTTACACTTGGAACACTGACAGCAGCAGTTACAGAGGATTCAGATGAAAATGCTTTCTTACAGATCACAGGAGGCGGTTCCGGTGACCGTGCACTGATGAAAAAATTCCAGAAAGCGGTAAAGAGCGATGAAGTGATCGTGGATTTTGACTGGAATGTCGGCAAAGTAAGCAGCGGTCCGGCTTATCTGACTGTGACGGACAGCAGTAATCATTGTTATTTTGGACTGCAGATTAACAGCAAGGGAGTTCTTTCTTATGGCAGCAGAGGAACAATGGAGACTGGAGGAGAACTTTCCGATACACAGGAATTTGGAACTGCATTTAACAAGACAAATACATGGTACCATGTGCATGCGATCATTGATATGGAAGCTGGAAAAACAACGCTGACACTTACATCGAAGGCAGATGCGAGTGTGACAGCTACAAAAGAAATTGCTTTTGTATCAGGAACTTCTTATACAAAAGATGTTGCAGCAATTCATTTTTATGGAAGAAGAAATGGTGGATCACTTTCCTGGAATCCGGCAGTGGATAATTTTAACATTTATCCTGCAGCAGTTGCTCCGGTGGAGATAAAGGCAGATAAGGATTCTGTAAAACTGATCCCGGTGGCAGGAACACGTGGTGTCAGTGCAAAAGTAGAAGCCTCTGTGGCTCCGGCATCGGCAGATCAGGAGATGTTATGGGAGTCAACGGACACAGATCTTGTAACAGTATCGCAGGATGGAACGATCCAGGCCGTAAATACATATGAAAAATTAGAAGATATCGTTACCGGAAGCTGTATGGTAAAAGTGTCTTCCGTAAAAGATCCTTCTATTTATAAAGAGATTGCGGTTACGATCAGCAACAACCCGAATGCATCAGAGTTTTTCTCAATCAAAGATGAGGATGGAAACGCTGTCTATGAGATGGGTACCGGAGGTCAGACAGTAAGCCTTGATACAGGCGATAAGAAACAATTCTTTCCGGTATTGACAGGCGGTGACGGTGAGAGTGATTATGCAGGTGTGGAATGGACATCTGATAATACAAAAGTGGCAGTGATCGATGCTGAGAGCGGCGTGCTGACTGCAAAAGGAGCAGGTACAGCAAATATCACACTGAAAGTTACAATGTATGCAGGTGATCCGCTGACTGGAACTTTTACAGTGAAAGTCGAAGGAGAGACACTTGCAGATACAACAATACTTGAAAATGCGATTTCGGATGCAAAGGCAGCAAAAGACCAGGCGGATGATTATTATACGGCAGAGAGCCTTGCGGCATATCAGAAAGCATTAGAGCAGGCAGAAAATATTTTAAAGAAATCTGAAGAAGAAAAATGGGATGCTGCAAAACAGGGTACGATCAACGAAGCAGCAGAGAATCTTAACAATGCGGTAACCGGATTAGAGAAGAATACGATGATTACCGGAATTAAGATTTCAGGCGGTGATGATGCGTTAAATGTCAACAAACAGACAACGCTGACCGCAGCAATCTCGCCATCTACAGCAGAAGAGAAAGTTGTGTGGACTTCTGATGATCTTTCCGTTGCGGTCGTGGATAAAAACAGCGGTGTAGTAACGGCAGTGGGAGAGGGAACAGCTACGATCACTGCGGTAAGTGAGAGCCGGGGTGTATCTGCTCAGAAAAAGATTACGGTTACCAAAGATCTGACTTCTGCTTACGGTGCGAACGGGATCAAAGTTACAGAAACAAATTCTGTAAGACCGGCAAAAAATGCATTTATCAATGCACGTACTATGAATTTAAATCCTGGAAACAGTGCATGGACAACAGGATCTGCTACAAAGGAGGGAGCGATTGCCATTGATTTTGGTTCTGATGTAAACATTGAAAATGTAAAGACCGGATTCTGGTCAAAATTAAAATATACACTGGACATTTCAAAAGATGGTGAAAACTGGACGACAGTGATTGATCATTCTGAGGAAGCAGCGGGGGTTGATACAACAGCAAAAGAACCGTATACAGATGTTTTCCCGAAAAACACGGTGGCACGTCATATGCGGATCAATGTACTTGCAAATGATGGCGGTAAAAGCTGGATCGGTGTTACGGTATTACAGGTTAACGGTACCTATGTATCGGATGCAGTGATCGTGAAATCGATATCCTGTGATCCGGTAACGGTGGAGAATGTTTCTGAACTGACGAAAGATACTCTGCCGCAGACAGTTTCTGTAACGATGGCAGATGAAACTGTAATACAGGAAAAAGTAGAGTGGGAGGATTCTTCCTTAGATAAGGTTATAAAAGCTGATGAAGCTGGAAATTATCAGATTTACGGTACAGTACAGATTAACGGTGTAAATTATGATGTTGTATGTGAAGTAACAGTAAAAGATAAGGCACCGGTCGTCGTTCCGGTTGATAAGACAGCATTAAATGCGCAGATTGCCAAAGCTGAAAAAATAAATGCATCAGACTATACAGAAGAAAGCTATAAAGTTTTTGCTGAGGCACTTGCAGCAGCAAAAGAGGTGGCAGCAAACGAAAAGGCAACGCAGGATGAGATTGATGCGGTTACAGAAAGATTAGCTGCAGCAGTCGGTAATCTGAAAGAAAAACCAGCGGATACAGAAAAACCAGCGGATACAGAAAAACCAGCGGATACAGAAAAGCCAGGTGATACAGAAAAACCGGCAGATACAGAAAAACCGGACAATACAAAGAAACCGGCGGATACAGAGAAACCAGATAATACAAAGAAAAACGTGAAAGTACAGAAAATTACGATCACACCGGGACAGTATTCTCTGGCAGTTGGGAAAAAACTGACCCTGAAGGCAACCGTTGGCCCGAAGAAAGCGACGAATAAAAAAGTTGTATGGTCATCTTCGAATACGAAATATGCGACGGTAAACAGCAAAGGTGTTGTGACAGCAAAGAAAGCCGGAGCAGGAAAAACAGTTACGATCACGGCAAAAGCAGCGGATGGAAGCGGTGTTCGTGCCAAAGCCAAGATCAGGATCATGAAACATACAGTTACAAAGATCACATTACAGGCAAAAGCTAAAACAGTGAAAGCCGGTAAGAAGATAACTGTGTATGCAAGAGTAAAAACAAATGGAAAGAAAGCCAATTCAAAGATTGAATGGACTTCTTCAAACAACAAATATGCGACAGTAAACAGCAAAGGTGTTGTGACGGCAAAGAAAGCCGGAATTGGAAAAACAGTTACGATCACGGCAAAAGCAACCGATGGAAGTGGTAAGAAAGCAACCATAAAAATCAAGATCAAAAAATAAGTCAAAGAGACTGCGGTATGAAAAATGCCGCAGTTTTTCTTTTGAAAAAATATCTATGATTTGTCGGGAAAAATACTGTAAAATATAGTGTAGACAGTTATACTCTTATTCATTAACATAAATGAATAAGCAATGTTTTTTGCAGGCTGCCAGAGAATAAAGCCTGACATTAAAACCGGTATAAGTATGGAGGATGGACATATGGAACTGAATCATAATAAAGAAAAACTTGACAATTATAGAAAACGTGCGGCAGAATTGGTCGGTAAAATGACACTGGAAGAAAAAGTGGCACAGACCCTGTATCAGGCACCGGCGGTGGAACGGTTAAATATAAAGGCTTATAACTGGTGGAATGAGGCATTGCACGGTGTGGCGCGGGCCGGCACGGCGACGGTATTTCCACAGGCAATCGGTCTGGCGGCAACATTTGATGAGGATCTGTTAGAGCAGGTCGGTGATGCAGTGTCGACGGAGGCACGGGCAAAGTTTAACATGCAGCAGGAGGGAAAGGATACGGATATCTATAAAGGCCTGACTTTCTGGGCACCGAATGTCAATATTTTCAGAGATCCAAGATGGGGCAGAGGACATGAGACGTTTGGGGAAGACCCATATCTGACCAGCCGTCTTGGAGTCCGCTATATTGAGGGTCTGCAGGGGCATGATGAAAATTATTTAAAGGCGGCTGCATGTGCAAAACATTTTGCGGTACACAGCGGACCGGAAGCGGTGCGCCATGAATTTGATGCAGAGGTGACGGAGCAGGATTTAAGGGAAACATATCTTCCGGCATTTGAGGCGTGCGTAAAAGAAGGAAAAGTGGAGGCAGTGATGGGGGCATACAACCGGACAAACGGAGTGCCGTGTTGTGGAAACAAACGTCTGCTGATCGATATTCTGAGAAAAGAATGGGGATTTTCGGGGCATGTGACGTCAGACTGCTGGGCAATCCGTGATTTCCATGAGGGACATCATGTGACAGGCACTGCGATTGAATCGGTTGCGATGGCGATGAATAACGGCTGTGACTTAAACTGTGGTACTCTGTTTGGATTTTTAGTTCAGGCGGTGAGACAGGGACTGGTCAAAGAAGAACGCTTAGACGAGGCTGTCACAAATCTGTTTATGGCGAGGATGAAACTTGGTGTGTTCGATAAAAAAGAAGAAAACCCATACGATAAAATCCCTTATCTTGCCGCAGACAGCAGAGAGATGAAAAAATTAAATGAGGCGGTGGCAAGACGAACCGTTGTCCTGCTAAAAAATAAGGAGCATATATTACCGCTTGATAAAAATAAAATAAAAACGATTGGCGTGATCGGACCAAATGCGGACAGCAGACGCGCGTTAGTCGGCAATTATGAGGGAACGGCATCACGTTACATTACTGTGTTAGAGGGAATTGAAGATTATGTCGGCGACGATGTGAGGGTGCTCTATTCGGAGGGCTGCCATCTTTATAAGGACCGCACCAGCAATCTGGCACAGGAAAATGACCGCATGTCAGAAGTACTTGGCGTATGCAAGGAGAGTGATGTGGTTGTCGCAGTGCTGGGACTTGACGCGGGCATTGAGGGAGAAGAGGGAGATGCCGGCAATGAGTACGGCAGTGGTGACAAACCGGATCTGAACCTGCCGGGACTGCAGGAGGAGATCTTAGAGGCTGCTGTATCCTGTGGCAAGCCTGTTATTTTAGTTCTGCTATCGGGAAGTGCACTTGCGGTGAACTGGGCGGATGAGCATGTAGATGCGATCGTACAGGGCTGGTATCCGGGGGCAAGAGGCGGAGCTGCCATTGCGGATATTTTATTTGGGGAAGCAAACCCGGAAGGAAAACTGCCGGTCACATTTTACCGTACCACGGAAGAACTGCCGGATTTCGAGGACTATTCCATGCAGGGAAGAACTTACCGGTATATGGAACAGGAAGCATTGTATCCGTTTGGCTATGGGCTTTCCTACACAGAGTATGCATATCAAAACGTGAGATTTTTAGAGCAGAAACCAGTGGTGTCAGAAGGAGTGACGATCGGTCTGTCTGTAAAAAATACCGGAAAAATGGATGGGACTGAGACAGTGCAGGTCTACGTGAAGGCAGAACATTCAAAGATGCCGCATGGCCAGTTAAAAAAGGTCGTAAAACTTCCACTCTGTGCCGGGGAAGAAAAAGAAATCAATATCCGGCTGGAATCAGAGGCATTTATGCTGTATGATGAAAACGGTGAAAAGATCCTGCCGTCCGGACATTTCGAGATTTTTGTCGGAGGCATGCAGCCGGATTCACGCAGTGAGAAACTCACAGGAAAAACAGTGGAAAGTCTGATGTTATGAAAATAATTGTGCGTCTCTGTAAAAAAATCGAAGAAAAAATGGACACTTACAGCATACAAAAGAAACTGATTCTTTTGTATGTCTGTTGTGTGATCCTGCCGGTCGCCCTGACAGACAGTGTTGTAGTCGGAATGATATTTTCGGAGGAACACAATGCAAGAAAACAGGTGACAGAAAATATAGCGAGTGCGGCAGAGTACAGCATTGACAAGGCAGTAGAAGAAGCACTCACGATCTCAAAAAATATTTATATGAATAAGTATATCAACAATTTTCTGAATGCCGATTATGATTCCCATCTGGCATTTTATGAAGCGTATCAGGAACTGATGCAGGATTCCCTGTTTGACAGTTCGCTTGGCAACAGCAGCGTTGAGATCACGATGTATGCCGACAATGATACGATCGTAAATGGTGGAAAGTTCAAAAAGTTAGGACGTGTAAAACAGACGGAATGGTATCAGAAACTGCAGGATTCCGGGAACAATTTTGTATTTTGTGCCTACATGGATGAAACGCACGATACATCTCCGACGGATTTAAGAAAGGTGTCGATTATCCGGAAATTAAACCGTTATATGTTAGATCCGCATGAAAAAGTTTTAAAGATCGATCTGGATTATAATGCGGTCAATACCGGACTTTTGAGGGCAAATTATGAATCAGAGGTGTATATCTGCAGCGGTGATAAGATTATCTTTTCAAATACCGGAAGAAACAATATAAAAGAATCTTTTGAGAGGTTTGATAAGGGTACCATGCACAAGTGTTATGTGCAGGAGAAAGAATTATACGGACAGCCGATGAAGATCTATGTGCGGTATCCGGAAATACAGATCTCAAAAATTTTGTGGAACAATGCCATACAGATGATCCTGCTGGTGTTGATCAATATTTTTCTCCCGTGGGTATTTATGCAGTTTCTAAACCGTTCGTTTACAGTACGTCTGCATCTGTTGGAAGATACCTTTTCGCAGGATCATACCGGAAAATTAAAAGTGGTGGAAACAATATCAGGAACCGATGAGATCAGCCAGCTGATGCAGCATTATAATTCCATGGCAAACCGGATGAATCACCTGATCGAGACGGTTTATGAGAGCAGGTTAAAACAGCAGGAGTCGGAGATTGCCAGACAGGATGCTGATATTGCCAGACAAAAGGCGGAACTTCTGGCACTTCACAGCCAGATCAACCCGCATTTTCTATTCAATGTATTGGAAAATATCCGCATGCGGAGCATCTTAAAACATGAGGATGAGACAGCGGAAATGATCGAACAGCTTTCGCTGATGGAACGGCAGTATGTGGAGTGGGGAACAGATATTGTGAGCCTTGGTGCGGAGATCGGTTTTGTGGAGTCGTATTTAAAACTTCAGAAATACCGTTTTGGTGACCGGCTAAGATACAGCATTGAAATGGAGGATGACTGCAGGGAGTACCAGATTCCTAAATTATCGTTAGTGACTTTTACGGAAAATTCATGTGTGCATGGTATTGAGGGAAAAGCGTCACAGTCATGGATCTTTGTCCGTGTATATAAAGATAAAAATAATCTGCATCTTGAAGTGGAGGATACCGGGGAGGGGATGCCGGAAGAATATCTGAATTATCTGCAGGAACGCATGGAAGAGGCAAATATCGAGATGCTCAAAGAAAAAGGACGGGTAGGTGTGATCAATGCCTGCGTGAGACTGAAAATGTATACAGGAGATCATGTAAAATTTCATATCGAAAGTGAAAGAGGTGTTGGAACAGAAGTATCTGTAGTGATACCTTTGAATGCAATTTCATAAAAAGGAGAAGATAGGGAAAATTTTATGGGAGAAAGAATGGAGGGGATAGAATGCTTAAAGTGCTGCTTGTGGACGATGAGCCATTTATCGTACAGGGACTTTCTGCGTTGATTGACTGGGAAAAAGAAGGATTTGAGATTGTGGGAACTGCGGGGAATGGCAGTGAGGCGGTAGAATTTTTAAAGAGTAATCCGGTCGACCTGATCTTAGCGGATATCAAAATGCCGGTTATGAATGGTCTGGAATTTTTAAAATATATCAGGGAAACGCATCTGTCAGAGGCATTTTTTGTAATACTGAGCGGTTATGGAGACTTTACCTATGCGAAAGAGGCAATCAGATGGCAGTGTACGGATTACATATTAAAGCCGATCCAGAAAAGCCAGCTCCTTGCACTGCTTTCAAAGGTAAAACAGATGCAGCAGGATAAAAAGGAAGAGAGCGAGCGGATCCGGAAAATCGGAAAAGCGTATTTTGTGCAGCAGATGCAGACACTTTTGCTCGGCAGACAGGAGGAAACGGCACTCTCTTATGTTAAAGGACAGGTGGATTTTGGAAGAGGGATCCGCTATATCGGGATCGAGTCGGAGGATGGCGAGACGGATACGGACATAGGACCGGAAAAGAAACGGCAGCTCCAGAGACAGATATATGAAGCCTGCATGCAGTATCTTGGAGGTGAATACAGCTGTCTTACATTCTTAGACGCGGAAGGCAAGGAAGAATGTTATGATGTGGGATTTATTTTCTGTAAAAAAATTTCGCAGGAAAAGGGACTGCGGGAGCAGGAATATATCAATCTGCTATTGGAAAAGATTCAGAAAAGCACAGTCCATCCGGTCGTGATGTATGTCGGCAGTGAGGTGGAAGATATCAGTGATATCTCAGAATCTTTCCGGTCGGCAGTGATCGCAAAGACTTTTTCCAATTTTAAGGTGATGCCGAATCTATTGTACTATTCGAAAGAGCAGAAAAATCCGTCCGGTATTGTGGTGAGCCACAAAAAAATCGAGGATCTGCTGCGGAGTGTGGAAGAGAATGACAAGAAAAGGATCGAGGATAATGTTGCAGCGATCTATGAGGAGATGAATGAGGCGGGAATGAACCCGGAATTGGTACAGATGAACATGAATTATCTCCTGTACCGTCTGGTTTCCCTTGCGATGGAGCAGGATGACAGCGTCAATCAGGATGAGGTGTTACAGTATATCTGCGAAAATGCGTTTCAGGTACATATGATCCGAGGAAGCCTTTCACATTTCCGCAGATTCGTCATGGAGTATGCGGATTATCTGGTACAGTTAAGGCAGAATGCGTCCCGCGGTGTGCTTCTTGATGTGGAGGGGGAGATCCGGAAAAATTATGCAGAGAATCTGACGCTCAAAGAACTCGGGAAGAAATATTTTGTCAACAGTGCTTATTTAGGGCAGATGTTCCGGAAAAAATATGGTGTATCGTTCAAGGAATATCTGAATAATTACAGGATCGAGCGGGCAGCGGAGATCCTTCTTAGGACGGATGATAAAATCTATCTTGTGGCGGAAGAAGTAGGATACCGTGATCTGGATTACTTTATTAACCGGTTTATCCAGAGCAAAGGATGTACGCCGACAACGTACCGCAAGAAGACACGCAGTGTAAATGAATAAACGAGGACAATAGTACCTGTGATAGAGAGTCATGACAGATTTTAGATGAAAAACTAAAATTTGTCATGACTTTTTTTGATTTTTGTCCGGTTGTAGAAAAATGACAAATTGGTAAAATAAAATTACAAAATCTGATACAGATCTTACAGAAATCAGATGTGATTAAGAAGGAGGAGAAAAAATGAAACGAAGAAAAGCAGTGTCAGTATTGCTTGTTATGGCAATGGCAGCGTCAATGCTTACCGGATGTGGCGGGGGAAATACCAATACCACAGGAACAAATGGCGCAGCATCCACAGAGGGAGGCTCATCAGGGGAAAACACAAATGATTCATCCGGCGTGAAAGAGTTTACCGCATTTTTTGCAGTACCTGGTTCAGAGATCAATGATGACAATGAGATCGAGCAGAAGATCGCAGAGATCACAGGTGCAAAATGCAAGGAGACATGGCTGACCGGACAGACAGCACAGGAGGCAGTCGGAACACTGATCGCAGGCGGTGAGTATCCGGATATGATCGATGGCGGCGACGGAATGAAACAGCTCTATGATGCGGGTGCGCTGGTAGCACTGGATGATTACATAGACAAATATCCAAACATCAAAGAATTTTTGACAGATGAGGAGTGGGATAAACTCCGTCAGGATGATGGACATATCTACTGGATCAATCAGTTTGGAAATATTTACGGGGAAGAAAAAGCAACCACCCACAATGACGAGGCATTCTGGATCCAGACGAGAGTGTTAAAGTGGGCAGACTATCCTGAGATCCATACGATGGATCAGTATTTTGACCTGATCGAGAAATACAATGAAGCAAATCCGACCATGGATGACGGAACAGAAAATATCCCGTACACGATCCTCTGCGATGACTGGAGATACTTCTGTCTGGAAAATGCACCACAGTTTTTGGATGGCTATCCAAATGATGGAAGTTGTATCGTAGACCCGGATGAATTAAAGATCGTAGATTACAATACAACACCGACAGCAAAACGTTACTTCCAGAAATTAAATGAAGAGTACCAGAAAGGAATCGTAGATCCGGAGTCTTTTACACAGACCTATGATGAGTACATTGCAAAATTATCAACCGGTCGTGTACTTGGAATGATCGATCAGTGGTGGGATTTTGCATACAACGTAAATGATGCATTTAAGCAGCAGGGACTTGACAAGGAAGGCTGCAATTATGTACCGCTTCCGATCACGATCGACGAAGGTATGAAGAACCAGTGGCACAACTCCGGCGGAACATTAAATGTGTCAAGTGGTCTTGCAATCACCACAAGCTGCGAAGACGTGGAGGGCGCCCTTCAGTTCATCAATGATCTGTTAGACCAGGAAGTACATGATCTTCGTTTCTGGGGCGAAAAAGGTGTGGATTATGATGTGGATGAAAATGGTGAGTATTATCGTACCGAGGATATGAGAATGCAGTCCTCCGACACCGCTTACAAGGCATCCCACAGCTGTTCATATTCTTATTTCCCACAGTATTCCGGTACCAGCCGTGACGGCATTAATGCAATGAAACCGGAGTATCAGGCAAAAGAGTTCTATGACGGATTGAGCGAGGACGTACAGAACTGCTTTAAAGCATATGGCGCAGAGACTTATGTGGATATGCTTGGAACCAGCGAGGCACCGGGACCGTGGTATCCGATGTATTCCTATTCAAACAACATGACGACTGCAACTGAGGGCGGCATGGCATGGACAAAGATGGGCGAAGTAAAACATGAATACCTTCCGAAGGTCGTTATGGCATCTGACTTTGACAGTGCATGGGAAGAGTACATGGGTGTCTACAATAACTGTAATCCGCAGGCATTTATTGATGAGATGCAGGCAGAATTAGACCGCAGAATTGAGGAAGCAAAAAAATATCAGTAAAAATTGTGAGAAAACGGGATGGGGACTGGACGAATGACAGTCCCCATTCTTAAAAAAGAGGAGTGAAACTATGGCTTCAATAACAGTAACGAAAAAAAAACAAAAACAAAAAATCAAAGAGCCGCAGATAAAAATCACATGGAAAGAAATAAAGCGGCAGAAGGTTCTTTTAATATGGTCAGCGATCATCGTAGTGTATGGAGTGATCTTCTGTTATCTGCCTCTTGGCGGCTGGCTGATGGCTTTTCAGAATTATAAACCGAAGGATGGCCTGCTTCATTCTTCTTTTGTGGGACTTGCAAAATTCCAGCAGTTATTTTCCGATGCAACCTTTTTGCGGGTAATCAGAAATACACTTGCCATGGGTGTGATCAATCTGGTCGTCACCTTTGTGATGGCGATCGTATTTGCAATTTTATTGAACGAGGTAAAATCACAGGGAGGAAAAAAGGTCGTACAGACCATTTCTTATCTGCCGCATTTCCTTTCCTGGATTATTGTTACCGGTATTTTACATGATGCATTATCGGGCACCGGTATTATCAACGAACTTTTAGTGAACTTTGGTATTTTAGACCAGCCTCTCAACTTCTTTGCATATCCGAAATACTTCTGGCCGATCGTGGCATTTGCAAATGTATGGAAAGAGACAGGATGGAATGCGATCATCTATTTATCTGCGATCACAGCAATCGATCCTTCACTCTATGAAGCTGCAAATATGGATGGTGCGGGCCGCTGGGCAAGAATCAAATATGTCACACTTCCCGGAATTAAGCCGACGATCATGATCTTACTTTTAATGAATGTCGGAAACGTACTGAATGCAGGTTTTGAGATCCAGTATCTGCTTGGAAACGGTCTGGTACAGAGCGTATCGCAGACCATCGATATTTATGTATTAAAATGGGGCATCAGCCAGAATGATTTCTCCATTGGTACGGCAGCCGGTATTTTCAAGAGTCTGGTTAGTATCATTCTGATCGTGATCGCCAATCAGATCGCAAAACGTAACGGCGAAGAAAGGCTGTTTTAGGGGGTATTGGTATGGAAGCAGTAACAACAAAGAGAAGAAAATCAAGAAAGAAAACATCCGTTGCGGACAAAGTTTTCGTAACGTTAAATACATTATTTATGATCATGTTTGTGATCATTACGTTATATCCGGTGTTAAATACGCTGGCAATCTCACTGAATGACGGAACAGATGCGCTGCGCGGCGGGATCTACCTGCTGCCGAGAAAATTTACATGGAAAAATTATATTACCGTGCTGCAGAAAGACAACCTGATTATGGGTGCCTACATCACGGTTGCAAGAACCGTCATCGGAACAGCACTTGCACTGTTTGCCAACGCGATTCTGGCATTTATTGTCAGCAGAAAACGTTTCATGTTTAAAAAACAGTTATCCCTGTTCTGGGTGATCACCATGTATGTCAATGGTGGAATGATCCCGACCTTCCTGTTATTTAAGACACTTCACCTGACAAACAGTTTCTGGGTGTATGTCATTCCGGGAATGTTCAGCGCATTTAACATGTTAGTCATCCGTACTTATATGAATGGTATCTCAGACAGTCTGGAAGAATCCGCGCAGTTAGACGGGGCAGGTTACACCACGATCTTCTTAAAGATCATTTCCCCGCTCTGCAAACCGGTATATGCGACGGTTGCACTGTTTGTCGCAGTCGGACAGTGGAATTCATGGTTTGATGCAATGCTCTATAACCGTATGAGTGCGAACCTGACAACTTTACAGTATGAGCTGATGAAATTATTATCTTCCGTCACAAACCAGGGAAATTCCGTGGAGGCAATGAAAAATGCGGCAGGATCTGTGACACCGACTTCCGTGCGTGCCGCTGCAACGATACTGACTATGCTGCCGATCATCTGTCTGTATCCGTTCTTACAGCGGTATTTTGTGACAGGACTTACCATTGGCGGTGTCAAGGAATAAGAGGAAAGGATAAAGTTGCATGAAAAGAGGAGCGTTTGAGACTGGAACTTACCGCAATGTATTTGCGGAGGCAGGCTATGATAAGGAAACCATAGAAAAGCGGAAAAATGAGATCTTCCATACACTTTTTTACGGGGCAGAATCAGAGCGGATCTATCATCCCGTCGAGGACGATATGGCATATATCGAGGACACGGGTAACCATGATGCGCGGACAGAAGGGATGTCCTACGGCATGATGATGTGTGTCCAGATGGACCGGAAAGAAGAATTTGACCGCCTGTGGAAATGGGCAAAAACTTATATGTACTTAGAGGAAGGCGAAAATGCAGGATATTTTGCATGGTCGGTGCAGCTGGATGGAACAAAAAATTCTTTTGGCGCAGCACCGGATGGTGAGGAATTTTTTGCGATGGCACTGTTTTTCGCAGCGCACCGCTGGGGAGACGGCGAAGGAATATTCAATTACAGCAGGGAAGCGAAAGAGTTGCTGCACACCTGCATCCACAAGGGAGAAAACGGAGAGGGTGGCAGAGCCATGTGGGATGCCTCAAATCATCTGATCCGTTTTATCACGGATGTGGATTTTTCGGATCCGTCCTATCATCTGCCTCATTTTTATGAGTTGTTCGCACTGTGGGCAAAAGAAGAGGACCGGGCATTTTTTAAGGAGGCGGCGGAGGCGAGCCGTAATTACTTAAAGCGTGCATGTCATCCGGTCACTGGTCTTAGTGCGGAATATGCAGAATTTGACGGAACACCGTATCAGCCTGTTTTAGACCAGTGGGGAGGCAGACATGACTGGTATTACAGTGATGCCTACCGGACGATCGCAAACATTGCCCTTGACTATGAGTGGTTTGCAAAGGATGAGTGGGAGAGTGAGAATGTTGACCGGTTTTTGAATTTTTTCTGTGATACCGTGCAGGAGAAAGACAGGGACGGTATTTTCCTGACCGACGGAACCATTCTGGAAGGAAAGGCACTGCATCCGGTTGCGATGACTGCGGTCAATGCGCAGGCGGCACTTGCCTCAGACCAGAAAAATGCATTTCTCTGTGTCCACCGTTTCTGGGAGACACCGCTTCGCACCGGGGACAGAAGATATTATGACAACTGTCTGTATTTCTTCGCATATCTGGCACTGAGCGGCAATTATAGAATTTATTAGGAGTGCTCGTATGGAAGCAATTTTGGTAAAGGATCAAAAAGCGGCGGCATTTGTGATGGAGGATGGGACATTTGAGGGTGTCTATAGAATCACAGAAAAGGTTTGTGGGGATGTGGAGCAGGTCACAGGTGTCCGCCCGAAGATCATAAAATGGCAGGGAGAGTTGCAGCCGGCGCAGGTGTATGTGGCAACGCTCGGAAACAGTGAGATGTCAGAGGCGATCGCAGAAGAGGAAGGGATAGAACTTTCCTCTCTGTGTGGAAAGCGGGAATGTTTTCTGTTTCAGGTGTTGAAAAATGGCAGTCTGCTGATCGCAGGAAGTGACAAGCGGGGAACAATCTATGGGTTATTCCATATCTCAGAGCTTATGGGGGTATCGCCGTTTGTCCACTTTGCAGATGTGGTCCCTGCCCCGCAGAAAGAAATCATTTTTTCCGAAAAAGACTCGATGCAGAGCAAAGAACCCTCCGTGAAATACCGGGGGTTTTTTATCAATGATGAATGGCCTGCGTTCGGAAACTGGACATTTTCCCATTATGGTGGATTTACTGCAGAAATGTATGACCTGATCTTTGAGACACTGCTTCGGCTGAAAGGAAATTATCTGTGGCCGGCAATGTGGACATCGTCTTTTTCACTGGATGGACCGGGGGAGGAAAATGCCCGCCTTGCAGACTGCTACGGGATCGTGATGAGCAATTCCCACCATGAACCATGTTTAAGACACAGCGAAGAATGGGATCTGGTGCGTGGAGAGGATTCTGTTTATGGAAATGAGTGGAGCTATCTTACCAACCGTGAGGGACTGATCCGTTACTGGCGCGACGGGCTTTTGCGCAGTGGAAAATATGAAAATATCATCACGATCGGCATGCGTGGGGAGAGAGATTCCCTGATGCTTGGGGAGGATGCATCCTTAGAGCAGAATATTTCCCTGTTAAAAGAGATCATCACAGAACAGAGAAAACTCATCCGGGAATGTGTCGGGGAGAATGAACCGGAAATGCTCGCACTTTATAAAGAAGTGGAGGCTTATTATTACGGGGATGAGACAACGCCGGGGCTTAAAGACTGGGATGGCTTAGACGGTGTGACGCTGATGCTCTGCGAGGATAACTATGGAAATATGCGGACACTTCCGACGGAGGAAATGCGCTCCCACCGCGGGGGCTTTGGCATGTATTATCACTTTGATTACCACGGATCGCCGGTCTCTTATGAGTGGGTGAACAGTTCTTATCTGCCTAAAATCTGGGATCAGATGACGATGGCATATGACTTTGGTGTGCGGGATATCTGGATCGTCAATGTCGGTGATCTGAAATTTCAGGAGTATCCGCTCAGTTTCTTTATGGATCTCGCATATGATTATGAGAAATGGGGAAGCAGCAGGATTCATGCGCCGCAGGATTATCTGGCGTACTGGGTGAAACGTGAATTTGGCGGATGGTTCTATGAGGCGCAGCAGAATGCAGTTTATCGGATCATGCAGCAGTATACAAAAATGAATCATAACTGCAAGCCGGAAGCGATGCGCGCAGATACTTATCATCCGGTGCACTTTGGGGAGGCAGACAAAAGACAAAAGGAAAATGAAAGGTTAGAAGAGGAGACAGAAAAGCTTTTATCTTCTGTGCCGGAAGAGATGCTGCCGGCTTTCTGGGAACTGGTATATTACCCGGCAATGGGAAGTGCAAATGCATCTGATATGCAGCTTTATGCAGGAAAAAATTCATTTTTTGCAAAAATGGGAGCGGTATGTGCAAATGATTATGCAGAAAAAATAAAAGCATGTATCGAAAAAGACCGTTTACTCACAGAACGGTTTCATCAGCTTCTGGATGGAAAATGGGATGGAATGGCACTCTCAGAGCACATCGGCTTTGTGAACTGGAACGATGAGGAGTGCAGGTATCCGCTCATGACCTTCATAGAACCGGCAAATAAGCCGAGGATCTTTGCCATGTCAGAGGGCGGTGATGTCTGTACGGCAGGCGGGGACTGGACGAAAAAATTGATCGTGATGCGGCAGTTTTTAGATCCGGCTGTCAGTGAAGCCTCCCTGTTATTGTTTGGCGGCTCGAAAGAAAAAGTGCCTTATCATATCGAGTGCAAAAGTCCGTGGGTTCTGCCTGGAAAAATGCAGGGAGTCACAGACCGTGAGGAAGTGCTCACGGTGCAGATAAAAAGAGATGAGATCACAGACTGGGAGAATGACCACAGGACATATGATTTTGAGGTTTGCTATGAGGGTGGAAGGATACCGGTAAAAATTTTGCTGGAAAAAGATCTGCCGGGATGTCCGGCGGAGGCATTTTATGAGACAGACGGGATGCTCTCTGTCGAGGCAGAGCACTTTATCTGCAATGAAAAGGCGGATGCGGGAGCATTTTATGTTTTGCCGGAGTACGGAAAAACGTTATCTGGTGTGAAAGCATATCCGCAGACAAAGACTTTTTTTGAAATGGCAGAGCAGATCAGACAGGCACCAAAACTGACGTATCAGATCTATGTCAGGGAGGCGGGAGAATACGAAATGATTTGCTATACCGCTCCGGCAAATCCGGTCTGTCAGGGAGGCAGTGTCTATTTTGGCTGCGCCGTCAATGGAAATGCACCGCAAAAGATAGAGATGATTCCGGATGGATACCGTTCCGGCGAGCCGTCCTGTGCGGAATGGGCGAAAATGGTGGTGGATCAGATCCGCGTTGTCCGTGTGCAGGTCACGCTGCAGAGCGGAGAGAATGAAATTGGAATTTATGCGGGGACACCGGGATTTCTGCTGGAAAAACTGACGTTTGTGCGCAAGGGAAAGCATTTGCCGGAGTCAGGTCTTGGACTGCCGGAGAGAAGGAGGACGAACAGATGAGTGGACCTGTGGCACCGAAAGATCCGGAAAAAGACAGATCTTATTTTTACATTATGAAAGAAAAAGAAACCTTTGGCTCGCTCCAGACGCAGGGGGAGTATCAGGGCAGGGGAGTCCAGTTTATCTACGAGAGTGATGGAAGGCTTGAAAGCAGTGCGGAAGTGACCGGTGAGGTCTGTGATGAAGAAATTTTAAAGAAACTTGGCACGGTGGAGGGCTTTAAAAGCCTGGTGCACAGCATCGGTATATCCGTGGAGATGGAACATAGCAGAGAACCGGTCACATTTGTATTTCAGATGTACGGGAAAGAGGATCTCTACGGCGGCGGAACGCTCATAGAAACAGAACTGCGCGGGGACGGCGCAGAAGTCAGGATCCCGCTTGATACGGTAGAGTGGAAAACAGATGATGATGTGCCGGGGCAGATCCGGTTTGTCTTTGAGACGCCGGAACAGTCTGCAAGGGTCAATGTCCGTTTCTTTTTAAAGGATGGATTTTTCGTACCAAAGCCGCAGGAAGAGCGCGTGGTGGATATGGAATCCAACGGATATCAGGAAATGATAGAGCGGTCACTCCTTTCTATGGGAGATGCGGGCAGGATCAGAAGAGTCGTAGAAAAAGCGCGGGCTGGGGAGCCGGTAACCATAGCATATATAGGAGGATCCATCACGCAGGGAGCCGGGGCAGTTCCGCTTCACACACAGTGCTACGCATACCGGTCCTGGAAGGCATTTGCCGGAAAATACGGAAAAAATAACAATGTGAAACTGATAAAAGCGGGAGTGGGCGGAACCCCGTCGGAGCTTGGGATGATCCGTTTTGAGAGGGATGTCCTGCGGGATGGAAAAGAAAAGCCGGATCTGGTGGTTGTGGAATTTGCAGTAAATGACGAGGGGGATGAGACAAAGGGCAGGTGTTATGAGAGCCTTGTGACAAAAATTTTATCCATGCCGGATGCACCGGCTGTCCTGTTATTGTTTGCTGTTTTTGCAAATGACTGGAACTTACAGGAACGCCTTGCTCCGGTGGGAGAGCGGTATCAGCTCCCGATGGTAAGCATCCGGGATGCCGTGACACCGCAGTTTCGGCAGACAAAGGACAGAGTTGTTTCAAAAAATCAGTTCTTTTATGATGCGTTTCACCCGACAAATCTGGGACATAAAATCATGGCAGACTGTCTGATGTATCTGATTGACCGGGCGGTCTGTGAGCCTGATATTTTAAGAAGAATGCATGAAAAACCGGTTTATGGGGATGAATTTGCGCAAGTGAAATTATTAGACCGCAGAGACGGCTATGAACGTGCGAAGATCTGCTGTGGCGCATTTTCCGGTACAGATCAGGAATTACAGTGTGTGGAGATGGATGACAGTTTAACGCCGGTTCCTGAATTTCCGTACAATTGGCAGTATGATGGGGCAAATGGCAGATCAGAAGATGCATTCCAGATGGATATCTACTGCCGGTCACTGCTTCTCATCTTTAAAGATTCCGGAGCGGTGGACGCCGGACGGGCAGATGTGTTTGTGGACGATACCAAAGTTCTGACCGCAGATCCGCATGTGAACGGCTGGACGCACTGCAATCCGGTCATTCTTCTGGAAGAAAAAGAAAGCGGATGGCATCAGGTGAGGATTCAGATGACACCTGGGGAAGAAGAAAAGAAATTTACAATACTTGGTTTTGGCTATGTGGAATAAAAAAGGCATGGCTGCCTGGAAAGCAGAGAAATTTGTGTGAAAAATAAGATTTTAGAATAGTAGAAATGGAGCGATAAAATGAGTATAGCAAAGAATCCGGTTCTGTCCGGTTTTTATCCAGACCCATCTATCTGTAGGGTGGGGGAAGATTATTATATGGTAAATTCGAGTTTTGCATATTTTCCGGGGATTCCTGTGTTTCATAGCAGGGATTTAGCGCACTGGGAGCAGATCGGCAATGCGTTGGACAGGGAAGAACAGCTTCCACTGTCCGGCAGTGAGATCTCACGGGGGATCTTTGCACCGACGATCCGTTACCACGAGGGCACTTATTACATCATAACAACAAATGTGGATCATGGTGGAAACTTTGTGATAACGGCACAGGATCCCAAAGGGCCGTGGTCAGTTCCACATTATCTGGGAGATGCGGCGGAGGGGATTGATCCGAGCCTCTTTTTTGATGAAGATGGGAAATGTTATTATGTCGGGACAAGACCGAATCCGTCCGGGGTCAGACACAATGGTGACTGGGAGATCTGGATAGAGGAGCTGGATCTTCATGCAATGTGCTTAAAAGGTGCGGGGACGGCGGTCTGGAAAGGTGCATTAAAAGATTGTATCTGGCCGGAGGGACCGCACCTTTACAAAAAAGACGGCTGGTATTATCTGATGATCGCAGAAGGCGGTACGGGACCGGAACACAGCATCAGTATCGCAAGAAGCAGGTCGTTAAGAGAATGGTTCTGTGGATGCAAGAGAAATCCAATTTTCACGCACCGCAATCTTGGCAGGGATTATCCGGTGATCTATGCAGGACACGGAGATCTTGTGGATGATGCAGACGGAAACTGGTATGTCGTCATGCTTGCATCGAGGCCATGTGAGGGACACTGTAGTATTGGCAGGGAAACTTTTCTGGCAAAAGTGGAATGGGAGGACGGATGGCCCGTCATCAATCCGGGGATTGGACATCTGACAGAGAAAACAGAACTTCCGATCGGTGAGTATCGCCTGGAAAGGGAAGTGACCCACGCGGATTTTATTGCATTTGATCAGAAAAAAATAGATGACAGACTCCTGTCGCTGCAGAGAAGGGATGAAAATACATATTCACTGATCGAGAGAAAAGGTTTTCTCAGGATGTATCTGAAAAAACAGAAACTTACAGAGAAAACGGACGCGCAGTATTTCGGGCTGCGGCAGAAAGATTATGATTTTACATTTTCGGCATGCATGGAATTTGATGCGGAGCGGGAAAATGAACAGGCGGGGATCGTCTGCTATCAGAATCATGCAAATCATCTTTCGATGCGCATCTGCGGTGGAAAAGAGAAGAGAAAGCTGCAGGTAATCGCACATATAACAGAAAACGATACGCTGCTTGCGGAAGAAGAAATCAATGCAAAAGGAATGCTGGAACTGTATTTGAAGGCAGCAGGACAGAGGGCAGAATTTTTTGTCAGGGATGAGGAAGGAAAGGTATTAAAACTCATTAAAGACGTGAGCCTGCTGCCGTACAGTACAGAGGAAGCAGGGGGATTTGTGGGCTGCACGCTCGGTGTGTATGCGTCTTCAAACGGTGAAATGTCGGATCGTTTTGCGGATGTAGCATGGATTTCGTATGAGGGAATACCGGATTGATGCCGGGAAAAAATAGAAAAAAATAGGATTGATTTTTGCCCCTGTTTGTACAATAATAAACTTAGTTGCGCAACTAAGCGCAAAAAAGCGAGGGACGAGAGTTTATGGATAAGGGGTTAGAAAAGAATATTACGATTGCGGACGTGGCGGAGGCGCTTGGGGTATCGAAGACAACCGTGTCACGTGCAATTTCCGGTAAAGGTCGTATTGGCAGGGAGACAAGAGAGCGCGTGCTCGCCTACATAGAAGAACATGATTATAAGCCGAATGTCATTGCGAAAGGGCTTGCGCAGTCTAAAACTTATAATATCTGTGTGGTCATGCCGGGGGAGTATGATGTTGTGGATCTTACATTTTTTCAGGAATGTCTGTTTGGGATACAGGAGATTGCGGGCAGCATGGAATATGATATCCTGCTTTCTATCTGCAGGAAAAACGATATATCTTCTCTTGAGCGTATCATAGCAAACCATAAAGTGGACGGTGTGATCCTGATGCGCACTTTTGTGGAAGATGAACAGATCGATTTTCTGCAGACAAAAAATGTACCGTTTGTCACGATCGGAAGTACCAGTGCCAATTACAAAGGCGTGATTCAGATCGATCACAATCACAAGAGTGCATGCAAAGAGCTTACATCGATCATTTTGATGAAGCAGATGGACAAAATTGCACTGATCGGCGGCAATGAAGAGCATGTGGTTACACAGAGCCGTCTGCGGGGATTTCGTGAGGCATATGCGAAGATGGGGAAAACGTTAGATGTGGATCTGATGTTTTTAAGCCAGGATAACCAGGTTCTGGTGGAAAAGGCAGTCAAGGAAGCATTAAACAGACAGGCAGACTGCATCCTCTGTATGGATGACGCTGTCTGCAGCCGTGTTTTAAAGACACTGCGCCAGCAGCATGTCAAAGTGCCGGAAGATGTCCGGGTGGCATCGTTTTATAACAGCATGGTACTTGAAAACAATGTTCCCTCGATCACATCGCTTTCATTTGATGCAAAGGAACTCGGCATGGTGGCATGCCGTACACTGCTTGATCTGACGGAGGGACTTGAGGTGAAAGAGCGCACATTGCTTCCGTATGAGGTGGTGCTGAAGGAATCGACGAAATAAATATAATCAGGAAAATACAGTTCTGAGAAAATTGAAGATCATCCTATTGGAGAGAATAAGCAATGGGCGAAACACATAGCGAATAAATGTGTTTCGCCCGTTTTTTATGCTGAAATTGTCGGAAATAACGTGAAATGGGCGAAATGATTATAATGATTACCGGAATAACCCACAGATCAGGGGAAATGAGGGTGAAACTGAAGCAATATCAGGGAAATTCGCCCAAAACAAAGGAAAAGGCAGGAAAATCCCTGATTCAAAAAATATCAAAAACGAGCCAAAATATCCATAAAAAGATGATATAAGAATTGAAAATGCACGGAAAATCAATGGTTAACGGTTGCGCAAAAGTCGAATTTGAAAAAAATAAAAGAAAAAATAGAAGATGATATTGTGCAAAATGGCTAAAAAATGGTCGGAATTATTATAAATTATGGACATTGACACAAGGATGTAACGGAGATATACTCTAACCATAGAACAACCGATTGCGCATAGCGCGACACGAAAAAGTGTTCTAAAAGAACAATTTTTTCTATCAAGGAAAAGGGAGGAATTTTCAAATGAAGAAAAAAGTCATCAGCACAGTATTATGTGCAGCAATGGTAGCTTCCATGTTCGCAGGATGTGGAAACAAAGCCGCAAACAACAGCACAGCTGACAACAGCGCAGCAGAGAGCACAAACAGTGCAGCAGCAACAGAGACAGGTGATGCTGCAGATAATGCAGAAACAGCTTCCGGTGATGCAATCGCAAATCTGATCGCATCTACAGATGGAACCGTAGATATCCAGCTCTGGTGTTCAGAACTTGAGGCTTATCAGAACGTTATGAAAGAGCTGACAGACAAATTTAAAGAGCAGTACTCAGATGTAGATTTTAACATCACGATCGGTGCTGTATCTGAGGCAGATGCAAAAGATAAGATTCTTGAGGATATCGATGCAGCAGCAGATGTATTCGTATTTGCAGATGATCAGGTAAATGATCTTGTAAATGCAGGTGCGCTTCAGGAAGTGGCAGCTACTTATACATATGATCCGAAAGAAACAAACTCAGAGGCAACTGTAGCAGCAGCTACCAAAGACGGAAAACTTTACGCTTATCCGTTAACAGCATCAAACGGTTATTTCTTATACTATGATTCAAACATCTTCTCTGAAGAGGATGTGGCTTCCTGGGAAAACCTTACAGCAAAAGCGGAAGAAGCAGGAACAAAAGTTGGCATGAATGTAGCAGATGGATGGTATCTGTATGGATTTTTCTCTGGTGCAGGCTGTGAACTTTCCATGAATGAAGATAACTCAAACAACTGTGACTGGAACTCTGAGACCGGTCTTGCAGTAGCACAGAGTATTGAGAATATCACTTCTTCCCCGGCATTTGTAAGCGTACAAGATCAGGATGCAATTACCATGTTAAATGACGGTACACTTGGCGCATATGTTTCCGGTACATGGAACACCGGATCTTTTGAAGCGAAATACGGTGACGGATATGCAGCATGTAAATTACCTACTTTCGATGTAAATGGAACAGCTACACAGATGGGATCTTATGCAGGATACAAATTCGTAGGTGTTAACTCCCATGCTAAAAATGTTGGCTGGTCAATGCTCCTTGCTGAGTATCTCACAAATGAGGAGAGCCAGTTAGCAATTGGTAACGCTACATCAGAGGGACCGGCTAACACAGTAGCAGCAGCTCAGATTGATTCCCCGGCACTTGCAGCACTTGCAGCGCAGTCAGAGTTTGCAGATCAGCAGGTTGTAGGCAATAATTACTGGGATCCGGCAAAGGCACTTGGACAGAACCTGGTTGACGGTGCAACAGATCTTCAGGCTGTACTTGATGATGCAGTAGCTGGTATTACACAGCCGGTAGCTGAATAATCAAAATATCTGTAAAACTCATATTTCCACATGACCTGACAGACAGGTCATGTGGGGATTTTTAAAAAGAGAAAAGTTTTTGCGACTTAGCCAAAAATTCTCATTCACGCGCATAGGGAGTGAATCTATGAAAACATTTTTAAACGCAATCAAAAAATACTTTGCCGATTTTGGGACAGCCGTGGCAAAGGGCGATATCTGGTGCAAGCTTTCACTGCTTGTTATGGGTGCCGGATACTGGGGACGTAAACAGATCGTCAAAGGTATCTTAATGACAGCACTTGAAGTGATAGTAATCCTGTTTACAGGAATGTTCTCTATCAATTATATTAAGGATTTAAATACACTTGGTACCGTTCAGTATGAGTCCGTATTTGATCCGCTGACCTTGAAAAATACTGTTAATGATTACGATAACTCATTGCTGATCCTGCTATATGGTATTATTGGTGTTCTCGTAATCGTAGCATTCATATTTTTATATATAAGCAATATGAAAGCTGTTTACCGGCTTCAGCTTATGAAAGAAGAGGGAGAACATGTCAATACATTTGCAGAAGATATAAAATCTCTTTTCAATGGTAAGTTTTATATCACATTGCTTACCCTGCCGAGTATCGGTGTTATTATGATGAACATTATACCGATCATTTTTATGTCCTGTGTGGCATTTACCAATTATGATATGGATCATATGCCGCCAAACTACCTGTTTACATGGGTTGGACTTAGAAACTTTAAGAACATGTTTACAGGCGGCACCACAATCACATTCTCCTATGCATTCGTAAGAATTCTTGCATGGACAATGATCTGGGCAGTATCGGCAACATTTACAACTTTCATCGGTGGTATTCTTTTGGCAAAGCTGATCAACCATGAAGATACACATTTTAAAAAAATGTGGAGATCACTTTTTGTTGTGACAATCGCGATTCCACAGTTCGTAACATTGCTTCTTGTAAGCAAAATGTTCAGCGACCACGGTATTGTAAATACATTATGTTCCAACATCGGTCTGACAGGATGGTTACAAAGTATCGGACTTGTTTCCGGAAACTATATTCCGTTTCTCTCTAAACCGGGCTGGTCTCATGCAATGATCATTCTTATTAATATCTGGGTCGGTGTTCCATATCAGATGCTTTCCGCTACCGGTATTCTGATGAATATTCCGACAGATCAGTTGGAGAGTGCACGTATCGATGGTGCAAATAAATGGCAGATCTTCTGGAAGATCACAATGCCGTATGTATTATTTATCTGTGGACCATCCCTGATTCAGAGCATTATTGCAAACATCAATAACTTTAACGTTATTTATCTGCTGACAAGTTCCAATGCAACAGCAAACATGGCATTTGCAAACTCTAATGCAAAAGAGACAGACCTTCTCATTACATGGCTGTTTACATTGACCAACGATAACTCAAACTATAAGATGGCATCGGTAATTGGTATTATTTCATTCGTTATCTGTGCGCTTCTTACATTGCTTAGCTATACAAGAATGATCAGTGGTGATAAAGAGGAGGTGTACCAATAATGAAAAAGAAAACATGGAAAATCATTGTGAGACATTTAGTACTTGCTCTTTTGGCAATCATCTGGCTGATTCCGATTGTATGGCTGGTTGTAACATCCCTTTCCACTACAAAGGGTGTAAGTTACCAGCACTTCTTCCCGGAACACTGGACACTGGCAAACTATCATCAACTGTTCTTCAAGACAGATACAGCAGCAAACTTCCCTGCATGGTTTAAAAATACTTTTATCGTAGCATTTTTTACCTGCATCGTTTCATCCGCTTTTGTACTGATGGTCTCTTATGCATTCAGTTGTATGAGATTCAAGGCGAGAAAACCTCTGATGAGCTTTTCTATCATTCTTGGAATGTTCCCAGGTGTACTTTCCATGATCGCTGTTTATTTTGTCTTAAAAATGATCGGACTTACTGATTCACTTGCAGGTCTGGTTATCGTATATTCTGCAGGTTCGGGACTTGGGTTTTTAGTATTGAAAGGTTTCTTTGATACCATCCCGGTTTCACTGAGAGAGGCTGCCCGCTTAGAGGGTGCTTCCGAGGCAACAATTTTTGGAAAAATCATTATTCCGCTGTCAAAACCGATGATAGTATATACGATTATCAACTCTTTCCTGAATCCATGGATGGATTTTGTTCTGGCACGGATCATGATCAAGTCGAAAGATTCGGCAGACTGGACAGTTGCGATCGGTCTTTATAACCTGTTACAGAAGACTCTGATCGGAGATTACTTCGCAATCTTCTGTGCCGGTGGTGTAATGATCGCAATCCCGATTTCCATTCTCTTCGTAGTGATGCAGAAGTTCTATGTTGAGGGTGTTACCGGTGGAGCTGTAAAAGGCTAAATTGCGGGAAGTAACACTAAGTAGACATTGCAGCAGAGGCTGCAATGCCTAAGTGTTACTAACCCGCGTTGGAAGAACGCAGGAGCAGCGTTCTTCTGAGAAAGTGTAGTTTTGAGAAGAGTATTAACTCTTTTAGATAAAATTTTAGAGGAGAAAGAAAAAAATGGATAAATTTGTACTGAATCTTATTCATCGTCCGGAGATGGTGCCAGAGTATTCTGCAACAGTGACTGGACAGGGAAAAGAAGAGGATATCGGAGATAAGGCACTGCTGACAGAGTCTTTGGATATCTTTAAGACACAGCAGAGATTAGCTCATGAGAATGGATTAAAAGTAACCATTCAGATGACATACGCTTCACTCTTCAATGATGAGGCAGTGGAGATTGCAAAACATGATCATGAAGTATACGGCGATGAGATCGCATTATCTTTATTGGGACTTCCATGTGAGGAGTTCCGTGAAAAATATAAGACCAAGGATTTCTGTATCTGGATGTTTTCCATGGAAGATAAGAAAGCCATCGTAAATGATGTATTCGAGAAATTCCATGACAGATTCGGTTTTTATCCGGAATCCACAGGTTCTTATTATATGGATGCTGATCTGACAAACTATATCAAAGCAACTTATCCGACTGTAAAATGTGCAGTTGCTACCTGCTGGGAGGAAGGCCCGAAGGCATATCATACCTGCAACAACTCCTGGTATACATTATTTGATGGAGGCCCATGGGCACCATGGATTCCGTCTAAACAGAATACGCATGCACCGGCAGCAAATAAAGAAGAGG
>ERZ860148.537-NODE-537-length-30121-cov-3.805927_pt1 | contig 30121 bp, 19 predicted proteins | sample MGYA00509981_ERZ860148 | MGnify/ENA primary metagenome ERZ860148 (study PRJEB30046, sample SAMN00715199) | human gut metagenome | study: EMG produced TPA metagenomics assembly of the A metagenome-wide association study of gut microbiota in type 2...
GGATCACTTCTTTTAAGGTGAACTGAGACAGACAGATGAAATGATCCTTCTCAATAAATGGGAGATAGGAAAACTCATCGCCATTTTTTCCCTGAATGTGGAAAACAGAGTTGTCACAGGTAATAGTGGTATTGTACTTATCATCAGATTCGATGGTGATATCCGATTCACCACCAGATAATTTACGAATGATCTCAGATAATAATTTTGCATCAAGAGCGATCTTACCTCTGGATAAAATCGAACCTTCTACCTTCGTCTCAATACCAAGTTCCATGTCATTGGTAGTAAATTTGATCTGGTTTGTAGTAGCATCAATCAGAATACATTCCAGAATTGGCATTGTTGTTTTAGAGGGTACTGCCTTGGAAACAATACTGACTCCTTTTACGAGATTCGATTTTTTGCATATGATTCTCATGTTGATGATTACTCCTTTCAGGTTTCAAGGTTACAGTTGATATGTGGATAACGTTTTTTTCTCGCGTAATTTATGTATATTTATATAAATCGATTCCGTCTTCTCCGCCTTAGGGGGTGTGGATAAGTGGATAAGTACCTGCAGCCCTTTAAAATCAAGGGTTTGCGGGTTTTTTCTTTATTTATAATCTTTAAAAAAATTAAAGAAATTAGGGTACTTTTAAGAAAAATTTGCCCCAAAATTGTACCCAAAAAGGTACCCAAAAATCTGCCATGTAGGCTGTAATACCAGATAGCAAACAGGAGCATTATGATGATAAAAAAGATTTATAAAAAATATGAAATTATATTCAATGTTATATTTTTCTCGATTTTCCCGATTACGGCTTTTTATCTTATGGAGTTCTACGAACATAATCCTTTTGAAGAAGTCAGATTTATGGCGGGATTTTTTAATATTATTTTGTTTGAGCTGATTGCCTGGATTCTTTATTTTGTTACGGGCAGGGCGAAATGGGCACTTCGTGCAGTTTTTATCGTGGCCATGGTTTTTGGACTGATTAATCATTATGTTATGCTTTTCCGCTCGACTCCTTTTGTTCCATGGGATATTTTTTCAATTGGTACGGCGACAAGTGTTGCATCCAATTATGATTTCGCACCGACTGCAGGAGTAGTTGTTGTTACAGTTATATTTATAGCTCTTATTATGCTGATGCATTTTGTTGATTTCAGAATTAAGTGGAAATTCAGGTTCAGACTAATTCCGACTGTGCTTGGAATACTTGCGCTGTGTCTGTTTGTGAATGCCCTGCAGGATGAGGATTTCCAGACGGACAATTACCTGTATCCGTTTCTATTTACACCTGCATATATGACAAAGGTGAATGGAATGGCAGTGACCTTTGCGATGGATCTTAAGTTTGTGGCGGTTGATAAGCCTGATGGGTATAGCAGACAGAAGGCTAAGGAACTGCTTGACAGCTATGCCGGTACAGATGATAATTCAGCCAATAATGAAGCAAATAAATCAAATACTGCAGCTAACAGTGATTATCCAAATATTATAGTTGTGATGGATGAGGCATTTTCAGACCTGTCAGTGCTCGGTGATTTTGATACAAATACAGACTATATGCCGTTTGTGCACAGTCTTGAAAAGGGCAATGAAAACACTATAACAGGATATCTGAATACGTCTGTATGCGGTGGAAATACCGCCGATACTGAGTTTGAGTTTCTGACAGGCAATACGATGGCTTTTCTTCCGGTAGGAAGTATTCCTTATCAGCAGTATATAAAGAGCACGACACCTTCCCTTGCAAGCTATTTAAAAAGCATAGGCTACGCAACGTATGCACAGCATCCGTACTATGGCAGTGGATGGAACCGGGATACGGTCTATCCTCTTTTGGGATTTGATAATCTTTCGTTTATGCAGGATTATTCTAATCAGAGGTTTGTGCGCGAATATATAAGTGATGAGACATCCTTTGATAAGATTATTGAGACCTATGAGAATAAACCGGATGGCCAGCCGGCATTTATATTCAATGTCACTATGCAAAACCATGGCGGATACACAAATACTTACTACGGCTTTGATAATACGGTGACAGCAGATAAGCTTAATAATTCTGCACTTGACCAGTATCTTTCATTGATTAAGCTGACAGACGAGGATTTAAAGAACCTCATTGAATATTTCTCAAATGTGGATGAGAAAACCATAGTGGTATTTTTCGGTGATCATCAGCCAAATGATACTGTGGCAAGCTCTGTTCTTGCAGCAAACGGCATGGATTATAACAATTTATCCAATGAAGAGCTTAAGCTGCGTTATCAGGTGCCGTATGTTATCTGGGCAAATTATGATATTGATGAGGCTGCAGGAAAAGACACGAGCGTCAATTATCTGGCTGCAAACGTACTTAAAGCGGCAGGTGTGCCGACAAATGACTACCAGAGCTTTCTGCTTAAGCTGCAGGAGGAGTATCCTGTTATATCAGCGGTACGCACGGATAAAACTGCAGATAAGACATTAGATAAAGCATCAAATAAATCAGACAAGGCAACCGGAAGTAAAAAGAATCAGGCCGACTCGGATATGCTAAACAATTATAAGATTTTGCAATATTACAGACTGTTTGACTGGGAGGGCAAGTGATGAATTTTGTTAAAAAGCATCCACTTTTGACAGCGTTTTTAATTCCATTTTTCATATGTATAATCATCTGTATAGGAAACGGTGTGTATCCATTTGGCGATTACTGCCTTTTGCATATGGATTTGTATCACCAGTATCTGCCATTCTTTAATGAGCTGTGGGAGAAGCTAAGGAATGGTGCTAGCCTCATGTATACATGGAATATCGGGCTTGGCAGTGATTTTGTATCGGTATTTGCCTATTATCTGGCGAGTCCGTTGAACTGGCTTGTGGTGCTTTTTCCAAAGAGCCATATTATTGAGTTTATTGAGCTGCTTATCATTTTTAAGATTTCGCTTAGCGGAGCAACATTTTTCTATTTTTTGAAGGAGCACTTTGTGCTTCTTGGAAAGGATAACAGGTATCACAATAATACATTTGTGCCGGCATTTGTTTTTTCTACGGCATATGCACTTTCCGGATTTGTAGCTGCGTATAGCTGGGATGTCATGTGGATGGATGTTGTGGCGGTTGCACCGCTTGCGATAGTAGGACTTGAGAAGCTTGTGCGGGATAAAAAGCCGGGGCTTTACTATGTATCACTGGCACTTTGCATATTGTCAAATTATTACTTAAGCATCATGCTTTGCATCTTTCTGGTATTCTGGTTTGCATGGCTTTTCTTTACGCAAAAGGGCGGTAAAATGGCTGCAATTGTGAGATTTGCCGTTTACTCGCTTTTGGCTGGAGGCACTGCGATGGTGCTAATCATCCCGGAGCTTATCATTTTAAGCTACAGCGGTTCGTCGGGGATTGAGTTTCCAAAGCAGATAGAGTGGTATTTTAATCTCTTATCAGAGGTCGGCAGGATGTGCACGACAGCAAGCGTCTATGAGGGGGCAGAGAACTGGCCGAATCTGTATGCCGGAGCCTTTAGTGTGATGCTTTTGATACTGTTTGTGCTCAACAAAAGGATTAAACCGAAGAAAAAAATAGCTCCTGTATTGTTTGTGTTGTTTTTCATGGCAAGCTTTGCCAATAAACAGCTTGACTTTATATGGCACGGACTGCATTTTCCGGATTCGCTGCCGGGCAGGCAGTCGTATCTGTATGCATTTCTTGTATTGACCATAGGCTATGCTACAGTCAGAAAGTGGCGTGGCATAAGACTGTGGCATATTGGTGTGGCAGTGGTATTTGCAGCGGCGCTTATGGCAGTAAGCACGATGTTTGCCGGTGAGGATGTGACAGAGTATTATGCAGTTATCATAAGCATATTGTTTGTTGCGCTGTACGGCATTATGACAGTACTTTTAAAGCTCGCAGCAAGGAAAAACAGGGAGCTTTTGATGGTCATAACATGCGGTATTGCGATTGTGGAGCTGGCTGTCAATATGGCTGTGACAGGACTTGGATGTACCGGCAGAAGCAGCTACAATGCCAATGTGGACGATATGCAAAAGGCTCTTAAGCTGGCAAAAGAGGATGCAGCTGACAATGATGTGCCATTTTACAGGATTGAGGATACAGGCCGACTAACTAAAAATGATGACACACGATACGGCTATGCCTCCGGAACACAGTTTTCTTCTCTGATGAATATAAATGTGAGCCATTTTTATCAGGCTCTTTATATGGAGGGAGGCAAAAATTTCTACTGTTATAACGGTGCCACACCTGTCACGTCAGCCATGCTTTCTGTCAGATATATGGTTACAAAATCCATACAGCCACAGAATGAGCTGACTACACTTGTGGGAAAATGCGGAAATCACTATCTGTATCGGAACAACTACACGCTTCCGCTTGGTTTTATGATGGATGAGGGAGTGATTGATGCGTGGAAGCCATCATCGTCATCGAAAATCTATTCGATTAATTCCCTTGGCAGGCTTCTTGGTGCAGCAGATGATACGCTGACCCTGACAGAGTGCACTCAGGATGAAAATCCGGGAACTACGACTCTCACCTTTGACCATGACGGATATTATTATGCGGCATACGATTCGTGCAGCACAGACAGTCTGACCTTCAGCCACGGAGAGTATGAGACCACATACTCGAAGACCACTCACAGGTATCTGTTTGACCTGGGATACGTGAAGGCGGGGGAGACAGTTTCCGTCACAAACACTGATGCTGATGCTGTACGATTTAATGTATACGAGCTTTCCATTGCTGCAGTTGAGAGTGCTTACAATACACTCAATGAGCAGACACTCTCGGTGGATGATTTTTCAGATACACACATAAGCGGACACATAGATGTGAAGCAGGCAGGCAGACTTGTACTTTCTATTCCGAGTGAAAAGGGATGGACTATGAAGGTGGATGGGAAGGAGACAGAGTATGAGGATTTTTCAGATACCTTTGTGAGCATTCATCTGGATGAGGGAGAGCACGAGATAGAGCTAAATTATGAGACACCGGGACTTAAGGCAGGTGCAGCTATAAGCGCAGGCTGTGTGTGTGTCTTTCTGCTGCTTTTATTGTTGCGTCAAATAGTTAAGAGACGCAGCCGTTTAAAGTTTAAAGCGAACAGTGACAGATAGCGAATGCACTGACAGACAACGCATACTGTTCATTTATGCGAAACACAGAATGTTCAAATTGTAATAGTATAATTCGATAATAAAAATAAAACAGGAGATTAACAAAATGAACAAACAAAACAAAAAAATCGCACAGGAAAAAAGAAGAGTCGAAAGAGAAAAAGCGCAGAAGAAGGCAAAGGTTGTGAATCTGCTGAAATTCTGGGTGCCGGTAGTGGCAGTTGTCGTGGTAGTCATAGTGCTCATATGGGCAGTTGCGACATCGGGAGGTTCATCGTCAAAGGGCACTGCCGGTACGCAAGCTGCATCACAGACCACAGAATCTCAGGCATCAGAGACACAAAGCAGTGATTCACAGACCAAGGCAGCAACACTGAATACAGAGACTGACACGGTTGCAGAAAAAGGAGATAAGGTAAATATTGATTACACCGGATATATGGACGGAGAAAAATTCGAGGGTGGAAGCACTGATGGACAGGGCGCGGACCTGGTGCTTGGCTCAGGCAGCTATATAGATGGCTTTGAGGACGGAGTGGTAGGTCACAAGGTGGGAGAAACCTTTGATTTAAACCTGAAATTTCCGGATGATTATAAGGTAAATACGGAGCTTGCCGGAAAGGATGTTACTTTTGAAGTGACACTCAACGGCGTATACAAATAAAGAGGATAATACACATATATGGAAAAATCGTTTGAAGATGTACTGGTACAGTTTTATATTGACCAGTACAGGGAGAATGCGAAGAGAAGTACAGGTAAACCTGTAAAGCTGGCACACTATATTCACAGGCTCAATAGCAAGGCAAAATCAATTAAATATGCGCGATTTTCAAAAAATGAGACTGTGGCACTCGACAAGCTGCATCAGGAAATAAAAAGGCTTGCATTGATTACCTACTATTCAAACAATAAGAATGCAAAGCATATTTTAAATAGAGAAATCATTCCGCAGCTCGTCAGGGTGGATATGGAGCAGTTTGATGAGAAGGAAGCAGAGTATCTCACAGAGGATTTTCTAAAGCTTTTGCGCAAGGAGTATATAGGTGCGATATGTACAAGGAGCATGAAGGCGCTTTACAATGAGTACCGCAGCAAGGAGCTTAGAAGAGAGATTGTCACGCTGGTTCCGGCTCGGCCGGAGCTGGAGTTTCCAAAAGCACAGAGCATGAAAAGGCGCTTCATACTCCATATAGGCCCGACTAACAGCGGTAAGACATATCAGGCACTTGAGAGGCTTAAGCTGGCGCAAAATGGAGTGTATCTGGGACCGCTTCGCCTTCTGGCACTTGAGGTATATGAGAAGATGAATGATGCAGGCATACCATGCACCATGCTTACAGGCCAGGAGTGTCTTGAGGTATCAGACAGCAGAATTACAGCATCGACAGTGGAGATGCTTGACTGTGACAAGGAGTATGATATCGCAGTGATTGATGAGGCACAGATGGTAGCAGATGATGACAGGGGACATTCGTGGACCAGGGCAATTCTTGGTACACTTGCAGGAGAGATTCATATATGCATGAGCCCGGTGGCAAAGGATGTTGTCATTCATCTGATTAATCTTTGCCATGACGAGTATGAGATAAGAGAGTATGAGAGAAAGACAGCTCTAAAGCTGGAGGATAAGCCTTTTTCATTTCCGCAGGATGTGAGGGATGGCGATGCCTTTATCGTATTTTCAAAGAAGTCGGTACTCAATATAGCAGGGCGTCTTGAGGAAAACGGCATAAAGCCAAGTGTCATATACGGAAGTCTGCCGCCGGAAATAAGGCGAAGGCAGATGACGCTTTTTAATGAGAAAAAGACACAGGTTGTCGTGTCAACAGATGCTATAGGAATGGGACTCAATCTGCCGGTCAGAAGAATTGTATTTCTGGAGGTGGAAAAGTTTGATGGAGTATCAAGACGTCCGCTTGTCATCTCTGAGATAAAACAGATAGCGGGCCGTGCAGGCAGATTTGGTCTGTATGATACAGGCTATGTGACAGCTTTGGGACAAAAGAATCTGAATTATCTGAAGAATACGCTAAATATACCGGAGCAGGATATTGATATAGTAAGTCTTGGCTTCCCGCAGGTGCTCCTTACAATGGATGCGCCGCTTGATGCGATAATTAAGCTCTGGCATGAGGCAGAGCCATCAGCACCGTTTAGGAAAATCAATGTCGATGAGATATTGTTTTTGTATGGATATGCGTATAAGGAGCGATACTTTATCGCAGATTTTGATGACAAATATCTGCTTTATAAGATGATTACATGTCCTATAGATATAAAGGACAGGGAGCTTGTCAGACAATGGCTGCGTTACTGCATGTCATATACGTCTGATATCTCTCTCGATAAGCCGGATAAGCATTCAAAGTATCAGGGACTCATGAAATACGAATCCTATTACAAAAAGCTTGATTTGTACTATCAGTTTTCAGTCCGCATGGGCAAAATTGTGGATGAGGACTGGCTTGAAAACGAGCGTGACAAAACACAGGCCAAGATTATGCAGCTTCTTGCAAAGAGTAAGGATGAGTATATAATCAGATGCCGCTATTGCGGCAGAATACTTCCGATTGGAAATTCGCGCAATATATGCAGAGACTGCTACAGCATGATACGCAGGTAGCAGCCGGTTTATATTTTTGGCGGTTTATATTTTACGGTCAAGTCGTTGAATTTAGCTGTCCAATGTGGCATAATAGAAATAAGACCAAAATATGAATGGAGGAATTTTTTATGGCAAATAATGAGTTACAGATTGCCGGCTCACAAGGCGAGCTTAGAATCCGTCCTTACGAGCACCACGCAAAGTATTATGAAACAGATCAGATGGGTATAATCCACCATTCAAACTATGTCAAGTGGATGGAAGAAGCAAGACTTGATTTGATGGATCAGATAGGACTCAACTACAGGCAGATGGAGGATATGGAAATCATAAGTCCGGTGCTGTCGATATCGGTAGAGTATCACAGTATGGTACATTTTGATGATACGGTCGTTATCTACACAAAGCTGCTTAAGTATAACGGAATCAAGATGGAGCTTGAGTATGTCATGAAAGATAAAGAGACAGGCGAGCTTCGAACTACTGCAAAAAGCAGCCATTGCTTTTTGAACAAATCCGGCAAACCAATCTCATTAAAGAGAATGTATCCGGAATTAGATACGAAATTTTTTGAATTTAAAGAGGCATAATAAGATGATACAGGATAGATTAAAAGCATTGAGAAGCGAGATGGCAAAGAGGGGCATCTCGCTGTATGTGGTACCTACTGCTGATTTTCATGAGTCAGAGTATGTAGGAGAGCATTTTAAGGCACGCAAATATATTACAGGCTTCACGGGATCAGCAGGTACCGCAGTCATCACTATGGATGAGGCAGGTCTATGGACAGACGGCAGGTATTTTGTGCAGGCGGCTGCGCAGCTTAAGGATACCACTGTAAAGCTCTTTAAGATTGGCGAGGAGGGCGTACCGACAGTTGATGAGTATATAAAGGATACTCTTTCGGATGGCGGTGTAATAGGCTTTGACGGCAGAGTGGTAAATGCCGCATGGGGCAAAAGGCTTTCTGAAATCGCAAAAGAAAAGCACGGCAGCATGTATGTAAATGAGGATCTGATTGACCTTATATGGACTGACAGACCACCTATGTCAAAGGAAGCTGTCATGATTTTTGACAATAAATATACCGGTGAGGATATAAGCTCAAAGCTTAAAAGAGTCAGAGAGCAGATGGCAAAAAAGGGCGCAACACTTCATCTGATGTCATCACTTTACGATATCGCCTGGCTTTTAAATGTCAGGGGAGGCGACATAAGCTATGTGCCTGTAGTGCTTTCATACCTGGCACTGTCACAGGACAGCTGCATATGGTTTTTGCAGGAAGAGGTTGTGACAGAGACTCTTAAGGCATACCTCGATAAGAATGGTATACAGACAAGACCTTACGATGATTTTTATGAATATGTGAAGCATATTGATGAAAAAGAGACAGTGCTTTTAAATACATCGATTGTAAATTACCGCATCTGCGACAGCCTGCCGGATGGTGTTAAGGTGATTGATGCGGAGGATCCTACAGTTGTCATGAAGGCCGTAAAGAATGAAGTACAGCTTGAAAATCTGCGCAAGGCACATTTGAAGGATGCAGTTGCGATGTGCAAGTTCATGTACTGGCTTAAGACAAATATAGGTAAGATACCTATGACAGAGATTTCGGCTTCAGATTATCTTGCATCGCTTAGAGCTGAGCAGGAAGGCTTTCTTGATTTGAGCTTTGCCACAATATGCGGATATGCTGATCATGGTGCTATTGTGCATTACTCTGCAACAGAGGAGTCTGACAGGCAGCTTAAGCCTGAGAGTCTTCTTTTGGTTGATTCAGGAGGACATTATCTGGAGGGAACCACAGATATCACGAGGACCTTTGCGTTAGGACCTGTGACTGACGAGATGAAGGATATGTTTACGAGAGTTTGCCGCTCAAATATGAACCTGGCAAATGCAAGGTTTAAGGAGGGCTGCTCGGGACTAAACTTTGATATTCTGGCAAGAGAGCCTTTCTGGGAGATTGGCATGGACTACAATCACGGCACCGGACACGGTGTGGGCTATGTGCTCAATGTGCATGAGGGACCAAACAGCTTTCACTGGAAGCAGTATCCGGGCAGGACTGCAGAGCGTGTGATAGAAGAGGGTATGGTCACTACAGATGAGCCGGGCATCTATTTAGAGGGTAAATTCGGTATTCGTACAGAGAATGAGCTTATCTGCCGAAAGGGTGAGAAAAATGAGTATGGCCAGTTCATGTATTTTGAGAATCTGACCTATGTACCGATAGATCTCGATGCGATTGATCCAAATCAGATGACAGACAGGGAAAAAGGATACCTGAATGCTTATCATGCGAGAGTTTATGAGCTTGTTTCACCATTTTTGAATGATGAGGAGGCTCAGTGGCTTAAGAAATATACAAGAGCTATTTAACATTACTGCCTGCACTGCAGTGTGACCGGCAGCGATTACAACAATATTAAGTAATAAGGAAAGTATAAAATGAGTGAAAAGCTTGTACTTATAGACGGACACAGTATTTTAAACAGGGCATATCACGGACTTCCTGATCTGACCAATTCAGAGGGGCTTCACACAAATGCAGTCTATGGATTTTTGAATATCATGTTCAAGATTCTTGACGAGGAAAAGCCTGACTATCTGACGGTGGCATTTGATGTGCATGCGCCGACGTTTCGTCACAGAATGTTTGATGCGTACAAGGGCACGAGAAAGCCTATGGACGAGGAGCTCAGGCAGCAGGTGCCTATGATAAAGGAAATGCTTACCGCTATGGGCATTAAAATCGTGGAAAAGGAAGGCTATGAGGCCGACGATATACTTGGAACATTATCTGTCAGGGCAGAAAAGGCCGGTATGGATGTCGCCATCATTTCCGGAGACAGAGACCTTTTGCAGCTTGCGACTGACCATGTCATGGTAAGGATTCCAAAGACAAAGAAAACAGGAACCGAGATAGAAAACTACAATACAGCAGATGTTATCGAAAAGTACGGCGTCACTCCAAAGGAGTTTATCGATGTAAAGGCTCTGCAGGGAGATACGTCTGATAATATTCCCGGGGTACCCGGTATCGGCGAAAAGACAGCAGGCGCACTTATAGCAAAATATCACTGTATAGAGGCAGTACATGAGGACGCTGAGAATGTAAAGCCGCCAAGGGCTTCAAAGAATATAGTGGAGTACTGGGAGCAGGCGCTTATGAGCAAGGAGCTTGCGACAATCATACTTGATGCGCCGGTTGACTATGAATTTTCTGATGCAAAGCTTAGTGGCGGAGTAGAGTCACTCTACACTGAGGAAGCCTTTTTACTGTGCAAAAGATACGAATTCAAAAACATGCTGTCGCGGTTTAACGTGGAGGCTCCTAAAAACAATGCCGAGGAGCATTTTGTGGTAGTAAGGGACTTAAAGACTGCAGAGAGTGTGTTTGAGAAGGCAAAGGACAAGGAGGTCGCTTTTGCGGTAGTACCGGGAGAGTCTTTGGAAAACAGCGAAAGTGATGGACAGCTAAGTCTGTTTTCGGAGCCGGTTTCTAACGATTATCTTGCTGTTTCGATTTGTTTTTCAGAGGAGGACATATATTTTATCTGTACAGGTGATGAGATTTCATGCAGCTTCCTGGATGAAAAATTAAATACCCTGGAAGTAAAGTCATGGATATCACCGGATTTAAAGACGAATCTGCACAGATTTAAGAGCAGAGAGATAAAGGCAGATGACAGAGGCAGATATTTTGACATGATGGTGGCTGCATACCTTATCAATCCGCTTGTCGGGGAGTATCCCTATGATGCGGTTGCAAAGGACTATCTGGGGCTTATGCTCTCATCTAAAAAGGATTATCTGGGAAAGCTTGATTTCACCCGGATGATGAAGGAGGATGAGAAAAAGGCAGTGGACTGTGCCTGCTACGAGGTGTATACTGCCTGGAAATCAAAGCCGGTTCTTTTGCAGAAGCTAAAGGAAATGGATATGCTTACTCTTTACAGAGATATCGAGCTGCCACTCGTTTTCGTACTGTATGATATGGAAAATGAGGGTATAAGGGCTGATGGAATAAAGCTTAAGGAGTATGGAGACAAGCTTGCTGTTTCGATAGCTGAGCTTGAAAAGAAAATATACGAGGCAGCAGGTGAAGAGTTTAATATAAATTCGCCAAAGCAGCTTGGAGTCATTCTCTTTGAAAAGCTTGGACTGCCAAATGAAAAGAAGACAAAGACCGGTTATTCTACTGCGGCAGATGTGCTTGAAAAGCTGGCACCGGAGTATCCGATTGTTGCAGATATTCTGGAATACAGACAGCTCACAAAGCTAAAGAGCACATATGCTGACGGACTTTCCGGGTATATTGCATCCGATGGCAAAATCCATACTACCTTAAATCAGACAATCACTGCGACAGGCCGTCTTTCAAGCACAGAGCCTAATCTGCAGAATATCCCGATAAGGATTGAGCTGGGCAAGCTTATCAGAAAGGTATTTCTGCCAGAGGATGGAGATCTGTTTGTTGATTCAGACTACTCGCAGATAGAGCTTCGGGTGCTTGCGGCGCTTTCAGGGGATGAAAGGATGATAGAGGCCTTTAAGAATGGTCAGGATATCCACAGAAGTACAGCATCCCTTGTGTTTGACACACCGTTTGATGAGGTCACAGACCTTCAAAGACGAAATGCCAAGGCGGTAAATTTTGGTATCGTTTATGGTATCAGCGCGTTTGGTCTGTCTAACGACCTGGGTATCTCAAGGAAAGAGGCACAGGGCTATATAGACAGCTATTTTGTCAAATATCCAAAGATTAAGGAGTTTTTGGATCAGACGGTTTTGGATGCCAAGAAAAATGGCTATACAAAGACCATGTTTGGGCGTATCAGACCGATTCCAGAGCTGAACTCGAGCAATTTCATGCAAAGACAGTTTGGAGAGAGAGTTGCAATGAATTCACCTATTCAGGGTACAGCAGCCGATATCATAAAGATTGCCATGATACGTGTGCATGACAGGCTTCTTGACGAGGGCTTAAAGTCAAGGCTTATCCTTCAGGTGCATGATGAGCTTTTAATTGAGACAAAGGAAGCTGAGAAGGATAAAGTGATTAAGCTTCTGGAGAAAGAGATGCGTGGTGCGGTGGACATGAAGGTATCCATGGAAGTGGGCACCGAGTGTGGCTATGACTGGTATGATGCGCATTGATGACAGAAAAGGAAACAGTATGATTTTTATAGGAATAACAGGTGGTGTAGGTGCCGGAAAATCGGCAGTGCTTGGCTATCTTAAGGAACTTGATGGCGTAAGGGTCATGCTCTCTGATGAGATAGCACATGAGCTGATGGAGCCGGGAAGCGACTGCTACAACAGATTAAAGGAATTGTTTGCAGGTGAACCGATATGGCTTGAGGACGGGCATTTTGACAGACCGGCACTTGCCGGAGTGATTTTTTCGGATGATAAAAAAAGAGAGCTTCTAAATGAAGTAGTACATCCGGCAGTAAAGGAATATGTGCTTAATGCAGTTAAAGAGGCAAAAAAAGATGGTCTTTTCATGCTTGTGCTTGAAGCAGCACTCCTTATAGAGGAGGGATATGGTGAAATCTGCGACGAGCTGTGGTATATTTATGCAAGTGAAGAAGTCAGAAGAAAAAGACTTAAGTCATCAAGAGGCTATTCAGATGAGAAGATAGATAGTATCTTTGCAAGCCAGCTTAAAGAAGCTGAGTACAGAAGGCACTGCAAGGAGGTTATCGATAATGATGGAGATATCGAAAACACGATAGCTTCAATAAATAAAGCGCTTAGCAAATACAAGGAGTAGTGGAAATGAATAATGTATTCGGTTTGGATATTGGTACAAGAAATGTTGTAGGAACTGTCGGCTATCAGACTGATGACAAGGAATTTGTGGTTACAGCACAGTATGTCAGGGAGCATGAGACCAGAGCGATGCTTGACGGTCAGATACATGATATAGGCAGGGTGGCAAAAACCATTAAGGAAGTAAAGGACGAGCTTGAAAAACAGACAGGACAGCCACTTGAAGAGGTGTGTATAGCAGCCGCAGGACGAGTATTAAAGACTGTCACGACGCATGTGGAGTATGAGTATGCGCAGGAGTCTGTGGTGACCGGCGAGGATGTCCATACGCTTGACCTGCTTGGCATAGAAAAAGCACAGGAGGCACTCAAGGAGGTTAACGATACAAGCTATAAGTTTTACTGTGTGGGATATTCTACAGTCAAATTCTTTTTGAATGATGAGGTGTTTATCAGCCTTGAGGGGCATAAGGCAAACAAAATAGGCGAGGATATCATAGTTACATTTCTGCCGGAGGATGTGGTAGACGGACTGTATGCGGCAGTGGGACAGGCCGGGCTTAGTGTAGCCAATATGACATTGGAGCCTATCGCCGCTATCAATGTGGCAATTCCGGAGAACTATCGTATGCTTAATATCGCACTTGTCGATGTGGGAGCCGGAACGAGTGATATCTCAATCACAAGAGACGGAAGTATCATAGCCTATGGCATGATACCGCATGCAGGAGATGAGCTGACAGAAGTTATTGTGCAGCATTTCCTCGTGGATTTCAATATGGCGGAGAGTATCAAGCTTCAGTCTACGACAAGTGATACGGTTACATACAAGGATATCATGAGCATCGAGCACACAATTCCTGCAAAGGATGTCTGGGATGTGGCAGCACCTGTTGTTGATAATATTGCACAAGAGGTATCGACTAAAATCAGAGAGCTAAACGGTGACAAAACAGTGAGTGCCTGCTTTGTAGTCGGAGGCGGAGGCAAGATACACGGCTTCACGGAAAAGCTTGCGGAAGACCTTGACCTGCCGGAGGAAAGAGTAGCTCTAAGAGGTGAGGAAGTGCTTGGCGATGTGACCTTTGAGCAGGAGGATATTAAGAAGGATCCGCTTCTTGTCACTCCAATTGGTATATGTCTGAATTATTATGACCAGAGAAATAATTTTATCATGGTCAGATTCAACGGTGAGAGAATAAAGCTCTATGACAATAACAGGCTTACAATAGTCGATGCGGCGCTTCAGGCGGGATTTCCAAACGATGAGCTGTTTCCAAAGCGCGGCACCCCGATAAACTTTACGGTAAACGGTGTGGCAAGGCTTGTAAGAGGCGAGGCCGGAGAGGGTGCAGTGGTGACCATGAACGGAAAGCCTGCAAGCATCAATACACCTCTTGAGCCAAACAGTGAGATAATCATAGAGCCGTCCACAGCAGGAGAGGCAGCAGTGTATAAGATATCGCAGCTTGATGAGTACAATCATTCTGTCATTACATTTGTCATAAATGGCAGAAAGGTATCATGTCCTAGGTTTGTCCAGGTAAACGGAGAGCTTGAGCCGGAGGATTACAGCATCAGGGAAAATGATGTGATTGAGACAAGAAATTACTATACAGTGCGCCAGATTGCGCAGTTTATGGATCTCGTTATTGACACAGACCAGATGATATTTGTAAACAATGAAGAGGCAGGTCTCGACACTCTTGTATACGAAAATTTCTCTGTTGAGTGGAAAACAGATGAATATGGTGTTGCAAGAATCGACAATAACACTTATAATGACACACAAGAGTCTGACAACACAGTAGCCAGAACATCAGAGCAGATGATGAATCAAGTGCTCGATGAGCTGCATGATGATTTTGCTAAAGAAGCTGAAGCATCTGCTGTGCCAGAAAACGAACAGCCGGAAAATGAATTGCCAAAAAATGATATACAGGAAGAAATACACGAAGAAGACTCATCAGAAAATACAATTACAGTAATTGTAAATGGTGAGCCTGTGGAGCTGTCCGGCAAGGATACATATATATTTGTCGATATATTTACCCATATCTCATTTGATTTACAAGCAGGAAAGGGCAGGGCAATAGCCACTGTAATAAATGGTAGAGATGCCCAATTTTCCGAGGAGCTTCATGAGGGAGACAAAATAGAATTATACTGGAAAGAGAATTAACATGTTAGAATTATGCAGCATTGCCAGCGGCAGCAGTGGAAACTGTATATGCGTGGGTACGGATGATTGTCATGTGCTCATAGACGCGGGCATCAGCGGTAAGAAAATAGAAAACGGACTGAATGAATTTGATATGACGGCCACAGATATGCAGGGGATTCTCGTGACACATGAGCATATAGACCATATCGCAGGGCTTGGTGTCATGGCAAGACGCTATCATATTCCGATTTATGCAACAAAGGCCACAATCGGGGCCATAAAATGTACCAAATCCGTTGGAAATATAGATGATGAGCTGTTTCATCCTGTTGAGGCAGGCGTCGATTTTACAATAGGCGATATAGAGTTTGAGCCGCTTCACATATCACACGATGCAGCTGATCCTGTCGCGTACAGATTTAAAAACGAAAATCATGCGATGGCGGTCGTGACAGACCTTGGCACGTATGATGATGCACTGGTTTCAAAGCTTCAGAACCTGGATGGGCTGCTGCTTGAAGCCAATCATGATATAAATATGCTCCAGACAGGGGCATATCCGTATCCGCTCAAGCGCAGAATCATGGGTGACAGCGGACATTTGTCGAATGAGAGAAGCGGGCAGTTGTTATGCGAGCTTCTTCATGATAAATTTGGCTCAGTAATACTGGGACACCTTAGTAAAGAAAACAACTACGAAAAGCTGGCGTATGAAGCCGTCAGGCTTGAGGTCACAATGGGAGACAATCCATATAAGGCAAGTGATTTCCCTATGTATGTGGCTAAGAGAGACAGGGCATCAGACCGCATAGCCGTAGAATAAGAGAACAGGAGAATAAGTTGTTATGGATAACACAAAGAACAAAGTAATCATCACAGTTGTCGGAAAAGACACAGTAGGAATCATCGCAAAGGTATGTACATATCTGTCAGAGGGCAGTGTAAACGTGCTTGATATTTCACAGACTATTGTTTCAGGTTATTTCAACATGATGATGATTGTTGATATGGCAAATGCTACAGCTTCATTTGCAGAGATTTCTGACCAGCTTGATGCACTTGGAGAAGAAATTGGTGTAACAATAAAGTGTCAGAAGGAAGAAATCTTTGAGATGATGCATCGAATCTAGTTTAGCATAAAAATGTCATACACAGTTAAAGGAGAACATTAAAATGATTAATATTGGTGAAGTAATTGAGACCAATGACATGGTGGAAAAGGAAAATCTTGACGTGCGTACAATCACACTCGGTATCAGCCTGCTCGACTGTATAGACTCAGACCTTGCAAAGGTAAATGAGAATATCTACAACAAGATTACAACACTTGCAAAGAATCTTGTAGCAACAGGAAAAGAGATAGAGAACAACTACTGTATCCCTATCGTAAACAAACGTATTTCAGTTACACCTATCGCCCTTGTCGGTGGTGCGGCCTGCAAGAGCTCAGAGGATTTTGTTACCATAGCAAAGACACTCGACAAGGCGGCAAAAGAGGTGGGAGTCAACTTCATCGGTGGATACTCAGCACTTGTGTCAAAGGGAATGACAAAGGCGGATGAGCTTTTAATCAAATCCATTCCTCAGGCAATGCTTGAGACAGATCTCGTATGCAGCTCTGTAAATGTCGGCTCTACAAAGACCGGAATCAACATGGATGCAGTAAAGCTGATTGGTGAGATGATAAAGGAGACAGCAGAGGTGACAAAGCACCTTCCTGTATCAGGCTGTGCCAAGTTTGTAGTATTCTGCAACGCTCCTGATGACAATCCGTTTATGGCAGGAGCCTTCCATGGTGTGACAGAGGCAGATGCCATCATCAATGTAGGTGTCAGCGGACCGGGAGTAGTAAAGACTGCTCTTGAAAAGGTAAGAGGCGAGAACTTTGAGGTGCTCTGTGAGACAATCAAGAAGACAGCCTTCAAGGTTACACGAGTAGGACAGCTTGTGGCAAAGGAGGCTTCAAAGAAGCTTGGAGTGCCATTTGGAATCATAGACCTCTCACTTGCACCTACACCGGCTATCGGAGACTCTGTAGCAGATATTCTCTGCGAGATAGGCTTAGAGAGAGCCGGAGCTCCGGGAACAACAGCAGCACTTGCACTCTTAAACGATCAGGTGAAAAAGGGCGGCATCATGGCATCCTCATATGTAGGCGGACTCTCAGGTGCTTTTATCCCGGTATCAGAGGATCAGGGAATGATAGATGCTGTAAATGATGGTGCACTCACTCTTGAAAAGCTTGAGGCTATGACCTGTGTATGCTCAGTAGGACTTGACATGATTGCAATCCCGGGCGATACAAAGGCCACCACAATTTCAGGAATTATCGCAGACGAGATGGCTATCGGTATGATAAACCAAAAGACAACAGCCTGCAGACTGCTTCCGGCAATAGGAAAGGATGTAGGTGATGTGGTAGAAATCGGAGGACTCCTTGGAAGTGCACCGGTTATGCCGGTAAACAGATTCTCTTGTGATGCATTTGTAAACCGTGGAGGAAGAATCCCGGCACCTATTCACAGCTTTAAAAATTAGTAAATAATGGCATTGTTTACAAGCATGTACTTATAAGAATAACTTATAAGTACATGCTTATTTTAAAGTGGTACTTGACAATGACAAAAATACATGCTTAAATAAAGACAGTTATATGACTGACGGAAGTGGATAACCACATGGAGTATAACAGTTGATTGCCGACCGTCTGGGCGCACATTTATATAAGTTTCCTGCAGAGCTTTATATTTTTATGTGTGTTCAGACGGTCTTTTTATTCCGGCAGGCCCGAGTAATTTGGGGATGCAGACCACATTATCAGAAAACATGGAGGATGACATGGAAAGAGTATCATTAGCAAAGGAATTATCAAGCACAACATACCCTGGCAGAGGTATCGTAATCGGCCGCACAAAGGATGGAAAGAAGGCTGTAACAGCATACTTTATCATGGGCAGAAGCGAAAACAGCCGCAACAGAGTATTTGTAGAGGATGGCGAGGGCATCAGAACACAGGCATTTGACCCTTCAAAGCTTGAGGATCCAAGTCTTATCATTTACGCACCTGTAAGAGTGCTAGGCAACAAGACAATTGTCACAAACGGTGACCAGACAGATACTATCTATGAGCTGATGGACAAGCAGCAGACATTTGAGCAGGCCTTAAGGACAAGAGAGTTTGAGCCTGACGCTCCTAACTATACACCAAGAATTTCAGGAATCATGCATATTGACAATGGCGAGTTCAACTATGCTATGTCAATCTTAAAGAGCAACAACGGAAATCCCGATGCATGCAACAGATATACATTTGCATACTCAGCACCGGTTGCGGGAGAGGGACATTTCATCCATACATATATGGGCGATGGCAATCCGCTGCCAAGCTTTGAGGGTGAGCCTACATGGGTAGACATCGAGGGAGATATCGATGAGTTTACCGATATGGTATGGGAGAACTTAAATGAGGATAATAAGGTATCCCTCTTTGTCAGATATATTGATATCGCTACAGGCGAGTATGAGAGCAGAATCGTAAACAAAAATAAATAAAACACTATATAAACGGTCAAATATACAATATAAGCAGATAATAACAGGAGAACAGAAAAATGCAGGAATACGAATTAAAATACGGATGTAATCCAAATCAGAAACCAGCCAGAATATTTATGAAGGAGGGAGAGCTTCCTATAAAGGTGCTTAACGGCAGAGCCGGATATATCAACTTCCTTGATGCCTTTAACGGATGGCAGCTTGTAAGAGAGCTTAAAAAGGCAACAGGTCTTCCAGCCGCAACATCCTTCAAGCATGTTTCACCTGCAGGTGCAGCAGTAGGACAGCCACTTTCAGATGTGGAGAAAAAGATTTACTGGGTTGATGATATGGATATTGAGTTTACACCGCTTGCAAATGCATACATCAGAGCAAGAGGAGCTGACAGAATGTCATCATTTGGTGATTTTATTTCACTTTCAGATGTATGTGACAAGAGCACTGCACTTGTAATCAAGAGAGAGGTATCAGACGGTGTTATCGCTCCGGGCTACACAGACGAGGCTCTTGAGATTTTAAAGGCTAAGAAGAATGGCAATTACTGTGTTATCGAGATTGACCCGTCATATGAGCCGGCACCTATTGAGAGAAAGGATGTATTTGGCATCACATTTGAGCAGGGCAGAAACGAGCTTCATATTGATGATGATTTCTTCTCAAATATCGTGACAGAGAACAAGGAGCTCACAGAGCAGGCTAAGATTGATCTGGCAATCTCTATGATTACTTTAAAGTATACACAGTCCAACTCTGTATGCTATGTAAAGGGCGGCCAGGCAATCGGTATCGGAGCAGGCCAGCAGTCTCGTATCCACTGTACCAGACTTGCAGGCTCAAAGGCAGACAATTGGTGGCTTCGCCAGTCTCCACAGGTGCTTGGACTTCAGTTCGTGGATGGTATCAGACGTGCAGACCGCGACAATACTATCGACCTTTATATCGGTGAGGATTATATGGATGTGCTCGCAGAGGGCGAGTGGCAGAAGTTCTTCAAGGTAAAGCCGGATGTATTTACAGCAGAGGAGAAGAGAGCTTGGCTTGACAAGAATACAGATGTAGCACTTGGATCTGATGCATTCTTCCCATTTGGTGACAACATTGAGCGTGCTCACAAGAGTGGCGTGAAGTATGTAGCCCAGCCGGGTGGATCTGTGAGAGATGACCATGTTATTGAGACATGTAATAAGTACGGTATGGTAATGAGCTTTACAGGAATCAGACTTTTCCATCACTAATCACAAGGTATAGCGGTTATTAATCTGAATTGAAGCACAATAAGTAATTCAATAATAGGGGACTTCATGATATAATTACTGTATACATTTTACACAGTAGTTAATCATGGAGTCTTTTTATGTCATTACAGTTTATCACAGGTAATTCAGGAAACGGAAAAACAAAATATCTCTTTAACAGGATAGTGAAAGAGGCAAAGGCAAACCCAAGGGACAATTATCTTGTAATAGTGCCTGAGCAGTTTACAATGCAGACGCAGAGACAGCTTGTAGATTTGTCGGAGAATAAAGCTATCATGAATATAGATGTGCTAAGCTTTAAGCGCTTAGCCTACAGAGTGTTTGATGAGCTTGGAATCACAAATCTCACGGTGCTTGAGGAGACCGGTAAGAACCTTGTACTCAGAAAGCTTGCGGCACAGGAGGCGGATAAGCTTGGCGTAATAGGCAGAAACTTAAACCGCATCGGCTATATAAGTGAGGTAAAGTCACTGCTTTCGGAGCTTGTGCAGTACAATATATCACCTGAGGAGCTCGGAAGATATATTGTCTCAGGCAGGCTATCGGATACACTTTCAGATAAGCTCAAGGATGTGCTCGTGCTCTATGAAGCATTTGAGAAGTTCATGCAGGACAAATATATCACTGCAGAGGAAATACTTAATGTGCTTAGCAATGTGGCGGAGGAGTCTGCCATTCTTAGAAATTCAGTCATTGCATTTGATGAATTTACTGGATTTACACCTATACAGAACCAGCTCATCAAAAAGCTCTTTGTCATTTCAAAGAAAATATATGTAACGCTCACAATAGACTGTCGTGAGGATATCTTTAAGAGCAGAGGCATGCAGGAGCTGTTTGACATGCCAAAAAGGACAGTGAAATCACTCACCGAAATGGCAGCGTTTTATGGCATAGAAGTAGAGGAACCTATTATCCTTGATAAAAACTACCGGCTTGCAGAAAACGAAGAGCTAAGCTTTATGGAACAGCAGCTTTTCAGAAAACGAAGAGGCTCCTTTAAAAAAGCACCAAAGCACATTCATATAGACTGTCTGCGTGACCCGAAGCAGGAGCTGACAAAGATAGCCAGAAGAATTAATGAGCTTGTAAGGAACGAAAACCTGCGTTACCGCGATATTGCTATAGTCACAGGAGATGTGAATATATATGCAGGTTATGTGCGTGAAATATTTGACAAATACAATATTCCTTACTTTATCGATGCCACACAGGAGATACTTTTCCATCCGTTTATTGAGTTTATCAGGTCAATACCCGATATTGCGGCACAAAATTTCTCGGCAGATGCGGTGTTCAGATTTTTGCGGTGCGGCTTTAGTGAGCTATTGGACAGTGAAATAGATGTACTTGAAAACTACGTGCTCGCCTGTGGAGTAAGAGGTAAAAGCGCATGGGACAAAAAGTGGGTCAGGCTGCCAAAGCATAAGGCAGGCTATGACATTGAGCTTTTAAACCAAAGCAGGGAGTATATAATGGAGCTGCTAAAGCCGGTATATCAGGTGTTTTCCGATAAAAAGTCAACGGTAAAGGACTATGTGCTCGCTATATATAAGCTGATAGTTTTGCTTGATATACCTGATAAACTTGCAAAAAAGGAGCAGGCACTGCTTGATGCAGGGGACCAGACCGCATCAAAGGAATACGGACAGATATACAAAATAGTCATGCAGCTCTTTGAAAAATATGTGGCGGTGCTGGGCGATGAATGCATGGATGCAGAGGAATTTACACAGATACTGGATGCAGGACTGGATGCGGCAGATGTAGCAGTCATACCGCCGGGATACGACACTGTGACCATCGGAGATATTGAGAGAACGCGTCTGACCAACATAAAGGTCATGTTTTTTGCAGGCGTAAACGATGGGATTGTTCCAAAGGCGGCAGGAAGAGGAGGCATTATATCCCAGTATGAGAGAGAGGCACTTAAGGAGCTGGATATAGAGCTTGCGCCTGGGGCAAGGGAGCAGGCATTTATACAGAGGTTTTATCTGTATCTGAATATGACAAAGCCATCCAGGGAGCTTTATATCAGCTATACGAGGCTTGACAGTGAAAAAAAGGCTGCCCAGCCATCGTATCTCATAGGTATATTAAAGGGGATGTTTCCGGAGCTTGTCGTGACGGAGACAGAGGATGTAGAACAGCTTTTGGATATATCAAGCAGGCAGAGTGCTCTGGATTATCTGCTGTCAAATGAGGTGGATGACAGATGGTGCGAGATTGCAGCAGCGGTGATGCTCTATGACGCATCAGTCAGTGATGCAGGGGACGGTAATGAAGTAGACGATAAAGCATTTACTCAAAAAAATTCCGTGGAGAGGCTCATAAATGCAAGGTTTGAGCATTATTCAAAGGATCCGATTAGCCGAAATGTGGCAAGAAATATATATGGCAGACACATGGAGGGCAGTATCACGCGCTTTGAGCAGTTTGCCAGGTGTGCATATGCGCATTTTTTAAATTATGGATTGAGGCTTACAGAGCGTGAGGAGAGCGGCTTTACATCCCTTGATATGGGTAATATATACCATGAAGCACTGGAAAGATACAGTAAGAAGCTTGATATGGAGAGTACTGACTGGTTTAGCGTGACAGATGCAAAAAGAGATGAGCTTGCTATGGAAGCAATAAATGAGGTGATTGATGAGTATGCAGGCTTTGGCATATTTGATACAGCGGAAAGCCAACATTCGATATCACATATGAAGGCGGTCTTTAAGCAGACAGTATGGGCACTCACAGCCCAGATACGAAGGGGATGCTTTGTGCCGGAGAGGTTTGAGTTTTCATTCTACGAGAGTCTTGATATGGCAAATGATGTGACGGTTGATATAAAGGGACGCGTGGACAGGACTGACACATATACGGATGATGGCAGGCTTTTTGTGAAGGTACTGGATTACAAGTCGGGAAATACAGTTTTTGACCTGGTGAAGCTGTACTATGGCACGCAGCTTCAGCTTGCAGTGTACATGGACGCTGTCATGGAACAAAAGAAAGAGGCGCTAAAGCAGGTAAGTGTGGAGCCGGGCGGTATGCTGTACTATCACATCGACGATCCTGTAATTGATTTAAAGGATGTGAACCCTGGCACGGAGCTTTCTGAGGAAGAAATAAATCAGATGATATTAAAGAAGCTCAAGCCTGACGGGCTTATAAACTCGGACGAAAAGGCATACAGAGGCATGGACAGGGACTTTGAGAAAAGCTCTGACGTAATCCCTGTCACCTTAAAAAAGGATCAGACACCGGCTGCAGGCTCAAAGGTGGCAAACGCCGAAGAGTTTGATGTGATAACAAGGTTTGCGCGGGAGAAGCTTCGCGAAATAGGAAGAGAAATATACGATGGAAATGTTGCCGTCAATCCTATCAAGAACAAGAAAATAGACAGCTGCGCATATTGCGCTTTTCAGGCCATATGCAGGTATGATTCAAGGATACCGGGCTTTAGCGAAAGAAGCTTTAACGGTGACAATAAGGAAGATGTACTTGATAAAATGCGTACACAGATTGCAGCGGCAGAGCATAAAGCATGCTATGGAGATAATAATATAAAGCCATAATCGGGAGACATAATATGGATGTTAAATGGACCAGTGAACAGAAAAAGGTTATAGATCTAAGAGACAGGGATATACTTGTATCGGCGGCAGCGGGCTCAGGAAAGACAGCTGTACTCGTTGAGCGTATAGTAAACAGAATATGTGTGGATAATCCGCCGGTGGATATCGACAGGATGCTTGTGGTGACGTTTACCAAGGCTGCAGCTGCTGAGATGAGGGAGCGTGTCAGCCGTGCGATAGACAGCTTGAAGGAGCAAAAGCCGGACGATGAGAACCTGCAGAGGCAGTCGACACTGGTTCACAATGCGCTCATCACTACAATCGATTCGTTTTGTCTGTTTGTGGTGCAGAACAATTTCGCACAGCTTGATCTGGATCCCGATTTCAGGATCGGTGACCAGGCAGAGCTTAAGCTTATGCTAAAGGATGCTTTGGCACAGGTATTTGAGGACAATTATGCAAGAGAAGACAACGAGGCATTTATCAACCTTATAGATACCTACAGCAAGGGGAGAAATGACTCTGCCGTCAGGCAGATGGTGGAGGATATCTACTATAAGGCGGGCAGCTCATCATGGCCGAGAAAGTGGATGAACAGCCTCCTAAGACTCTATGATATAAAGTCGGCTAAACAGCTTGAGGACTCAGAGATCATTAAGGAGATAGTGGATTACAGCAGGGTGCTTTTGGAGGAGGCTGTTCAGGAGCTTACAATGGCGAAAGACCTGGCATCAGCTACACCCGGGCTTGAAAAGTATGCGCTTACACTTTCAGAGGATATAGCATTGTTTGATGGAATGGCGGATGTGACAGGCTATGTCGGCATGCAGGAGTTCTTAAACAAAATATCCTTTGGCAGAATTGCTGTCATCAGGAAATTTGACGGAGACGAGAAGAAAAAGGAGCGCGTGAAAAGCATGCGCGATGCTGTCAAGAAGAAGGTAGACGGAATAAAGCAGAAATACTTTGGCATGTCAATTGAGCTCATGTATGAGCAGCTGGAGCGTCAAAGACCATTTGTTAAAGAGCTGATAAGGCTCTCACTCGAGTTTTATGATGCGATGGAGGCTGTGAAGACAAGAAAAAGAGTATTTGATTTTTCTGATATAGAGCACTTTGCGCTTCGCATACTGGTGGATGAACAGACACTGGAGCCCACAGAGACAGCACGCGAGTTTTCAAAACATTTTGAGGAAATCATGATTGACGAGTATCAGGACTCAAACCAGGTGCAGGAGGATATACTTACCGCTATTTCAAGAGAGCACCAGGGAGTCGGCAACATGTTTATGGTGGGCGATGTAAAGCAGAGCATATACAGGTTTCGAATGGCACGTCCTGAGCTGTTTATGGAAAAATACAACACATATACATCAGATGACAGTGCACACCAGAGAATAGACCTGCATAAAAATTTCAGAAGCAGGAATGAGGTGTTAGACTTTACTAACGACATATTCTACAAAATCATGGCAGCAGATTTGGGCAATGTGCAGTATGATGACGATGCGGCACTGTATCCCGGTGCAAGCTATCCGGAGGAGACGATGCGTCCTGAGCTTTTGCTTGTTGACTACAAGGATGAGGAGCTGTCTGAAATTATAGAGGATGAGGATGGAGATAAGGTGCAGATAGAGGCGCTTTTGATTGCAAACCGTATCAGGAGTCTGATGGAAAACGGCATGGTGACTGATAAAAAGGCAGGGCAGCTAAGAGCCGTGCAGTACAGGGATATAGTGATACTTTCGAGAAGTGTTGCAACCTGGGGCAATACAGTGGCAGCAGTATTAAAGGACTGTGATATTCCGGCGCATGTAGAGTCGAATACAGGCTATTTTTCATCGTATGAGATACAGGTGATTCTGTCCATGCTTCGCATACTCGATAATCCGCTGCAGGATATTCCGATGGCAGCAGTGCTTGCTTCGCCGATCGTGGGCATGGATGATGAGGAGCTGGCACAGATTAGGTCTGCCTTTAAGGGCGTAAGCTTTGCACAGGCTGCACTTAGCGCCATGGCAGGTGAGGATGGCTATGAGGACGAGAAGCTTAAAGCCTTCGCTTTGGTATTTGAGAGACTAAGAGGTGCTGTAGCTGATACGCCAATCCATGAGCTTTTGTACATGATGCTTGATGAGACTGGCTTTTACAGGTATGCATCGGCTATGCCGGCAGGAAAACGGCGCAGACAGAATATAGATATGCTGATTGAGATGGCCGCAGCCTATGAAAAGACCAGCTACAAGGGGCTGTTTCACTTTGTCAGGTACATAGATATACAGCAGAAATACGAGATAGACTACGGAGAGGCCGATACCGCAGGCGAGAATGACGATGTGGTGCGCATTATGACAATCCATAAGAGCAAGGGTCTTGAGTTTCCTGTAGTGTTTGTTTCCGGGCTTGGCAAGGGCTTTAACACGCAGGACACAAAATCAGACCTGGTGATACATGAAAAGCTGGGTCTTGGCCTTGTGGAAAAAACAAAAAGCCCAAGGACAAAGCGACCATCACTAATCAGAAATGAGATAGAAAGCCGCATTAAAAGGGAAAATCTGGGAGAGGAGCTGCGTGTGCTGTATGTAGCGCTCACCAGGGCGAAGGAAAAGATTATCCTGACAGGGGGACTTTCAAATGCCCAAAAATCCTTTGAGAAGTATAGAGGCAATGTAAATGCGAACCAGCCAATAAGCTTTGGACAAAGGGCGGGGGCAGGGTGTTACCTGGACTGGGTTATACCTGCCATGCTGTCGTACCCGGATAAGTATACGGTATCCACAGTCGATGCAACAGAGTTCGCTGCACGAACTGCGATGGATATGGCGGCAAACGATATATCAAAGGCGCAGCTTATTGGGCACATAAGTGCAGCGGATGAAACAAAAGCCAAAGAGCTCGCAGAGGAATTTGATTTTGAGTATGTATATGCTTCTGATATAACTAAAAAAAGCAAATATTCGGTATCTGAGCTAAAGCATGACTCTATGGTTGAAAAGTACGACAGCACAGAGAGGGAGGCAGAGCGTCCTAAGTTCTTATTGGAGGAGAAGGAGACGTATGTGCCGGACTTTGCGAGGGATGATGAGGCAGGCGGTGCTTCTAATGAAAGCAAAGAGCCTAAAAATGCAGCAGGTGTGAATCAGGGAGCGCTGCGCGGAACTGCAGTGCACCGTGTCATGGAGTGTCTGGATTTCAAGAGCCTGTGCGATATAGATACAAAAGACCATGTGGCAGTCAGTGCATTTGTGAAGAAAAGCATGGATGAAATGCTAAAAAAGGGGCTTATCACAGATGACATGTACAGGCTGACCAGACCAAAGCTTATAGAGCAGTTTATATCATCAGATGTGGCAGCGCGTATGGCACAGGCGGATAAGAGAGGCGATTTGTATAAAGAGAAGCCTTTTGTGATGGACTATGAGGGAGTATTGGTTCAGGGAATTATTGATGTATTCTGGCTGGAGAATGATAAAATAGTGCTGCTTGATTATAAGACAGACAGGGTAAATGCTGCTAAAGAGCTTATCGACAGATACAGCACACAGTTAAAACTGTATGCTGATGCACTTGGAAGGATTTTTTCTACAGATGGGAAAAGCATACAGGCGGATGAGAGGCTCATATATTCATTCCGTTTACAGCAGACAATTGTTACCTGTTGTGAATATAAAAAATAGTGGCAAGTCACAGAAATCTATTATATAATGTCTAACAGGCGGTACAAAAATATACAATATATCAATATATCAGACATAATTGCTGTATGAACAGCTGTATATAAAGCCAAAGAAAAGAGATAATTTACATGGAGGAATACGATATGTACGAGTACGATGACGAGGTTTTAGACACATTTTTAAAGAAACAGACACAGCTTTTTAGTGAGGAGGTCGCAGATACTCCGGAGGCTGCAGAGGAATTCTTAGAGGACTGCATGGCTGTGGTATGTAAGAATATAAAAGAAGTAAGAGATTACTTTGATGAGGCAGGCTCAGATATTTCGGGCATGTCAGATGATGAGCTTATGGACCAAAGTGAGGTCTTTGCCATTGCGGACGGCAGATTCCTTGTTGTGGAAGGATAGCAGGTATGAAGTATTTTAAGAAAACGATGTGTATGCTGCTTGCATCAGCGACACTTCTCACCGGCTGCAGTATTGGCGGCAAGGAGATAGTGCTTGATATAAATACCACGAACAGCCATACAGTTTTTTCCGTGGATAATATGAAGTGCGATAAGACGGAGGCACTCATATATTTAGCCAATTACAAAAATCTGTATGGCACTATGTATGATGTAAACCTGCTTGAGACAGATGATGCATCGAACGTGGAAAAATATATAAGGGATGTCACTGTTGATGAGCTGACGCGCATATACTGCATGGTTTCAATTGCAAAGCAGAAGAAGATTACACTTACAGACAAGGAAAAGAGTAGTGTGTCAAAGGCTGCAAAGGAATACCATGATTCATTAAATGAAGCTGAAAAGAAATTCACAAAGGCTGATTTATCAGACATTGAGAGCGCATACGAGCATTATGCGATTGCGCAAAAGCTGTATAATTCTCTATCGAAGGGCGTTGATACAGAGGTGAGTGATGAGGATGCAAGAGTTATCCATATACAGAAAATCTTTGTTAAGAGCAAGGAGAGTGCAGATTCTGTGAGCCAGAAGCTTTTGTCAAAGGAAGATTTTGCAGCAGTTGCATCAGGCAGCAGTGAGGACAGTCAGACAGAGCTGTATGCGGCAAAGGGCACTCTGCCACAGGAGGTTGAGGCTGTAGCATTTGAGCTTGGCGATGGAGAGACATCTGATATGATAACCACAGATGACGGCTACTATTTCATCAAGTGTATATCCAAGCTGGACCGGGAAAAAACAGAGCAGAACAAGGTCACTATACTGCAAAAGAGACAACAGGAGCAGTTTAATGATGACTACGAGCACTTTGTAAAAAAAGCAGGGTTTAGTTTAAACAGTGACCTGTGGGATTCAATCAGTATAAAGGATGAAAAGGATGTGAAAACAAGCTCCTTTTTTACTGTGTACAATAAATACTTTCAGGCCGACAATTGAACAGGCAGATAATAATTAATAATAGACAGGAGCATATAATATGGACTGGGAATTTGACATCCTGTATGCAATTCAGAGCATCAGAACACCGTTTTTAGACAAGGTAATGGCGTTTTTATCCACCATCGGAAATGCAGGAGCATTGTGGATTGTGATAGGTGTAGTGCTTTGTATTTCAAAAAAATACCGCCGTGGAGGCATGCAGATGCTTTCGGCAGAGCTTTTGAGCTTTATAGTGGGCAATCTGATAATAAAAAATATGGTCGACAGATTGAGACCATGTCAGATAGATGAGACAGTCAGTCTTATTGTAAAGATACCGTTTGACTCATCATTTCCTTCGGGACACACGTTAAACGGCATAACAGCGGCAGTGACACTTATGTTTATAGACAAAAGAATGGGAATACCGGCGATTGTACTTGCGGTACTTATAGCGTTTTCGCGTATGTACAACTTCATGCATTTCCCAACAGATATCGTGGCAGGAGCAGTGCTTGGAGTGGTATCGGCAGTGTTTGTGAACTTTTTGTTTAAGAGAGCCGGTAATTAATAAAAAGCTGTACACATGCAGGTCTATGAAACCTGCATAGTGTACAGCTTTTTTATGTGATGTTAACAGTAAAATTACTTTGTTAGATTACTTTGTGAGAAGAAGCATGATATCATTACTTCTCTTTACAAATTTAGTCATCTGGTCAACTGAAAGCGGCTGGTTAGAAAGCATTGCAAGGTCGTAAAGCTGCTCAGCAAACATTGGAACGTGCTCAGAATCCTTATTGTCTAAGATGTACTTTACAAGCTCGTTGTTGGCATTTAATGTGAGTGTCTGGTCAGCAGCAAACATGCTTGGATCCATTCCACCCATGCCTCCGGCTGCGTACATCTTCATCATATCCTGCATACGTCTGCCCTGCTCTGAGAGTGTAAGCACAGATGCTACATCTGCATTCTTAAGGTTTTCTACCTTTACAGTGAGCTTGTCATTG
>ERZ860148.556-NODE-556-length-29309-cov-3.296712_pt1 | contig 29309 bp, 24 predicted proteins | sample MGYA00509981_ERZ860148 | MGnify/ENA primary metagenome ERZ860148 (study PRJEB30046, sample SAMN00715199) | human gut metagenome | study: EMG produced TPA metagenomics assembly of the A metagenome-wide association study of gut microbiota in type 2...
GACCCGCGCCCAATCAGCAAAAAAGCTTAAAAATCAGATATCCTAACCATACGTCGTGTCATTCCAAAAGAAAAAACAAAATAGAAATACGAAATATATGTTCATTTCAGGATGCATCTATAGTATTTCAAAATCGCTGTTTATTTATTGCTTATATTGTGATTAGCAATATTTTTTTAGAGGGTAGATATGATGTCTGCTACAATCTGGTCTTTGGTCAGATGATTTGCTTTGAGGACATCTTCTACGTTGTAGCGGTCAAGGAATTCCTTTTTCAAGCCAAAGTTGAAGACTTTGACATTGGAATTTCCATAGAAACGTGCGATCTTTTCGCCAAAACCGCCATCTAAGATACCATCTTCTAATGTTACAACGACATCATGATCTTTCTTTAAGTCTTCTAACATAGCCTGATCAATGCCTGTGATATAATATGGATTGATCACGGTTGCTTTTGTACCGGTTTTTGCTTCTATTTCCGCAGCAACTTCTTTTGCAAGAGAATAAAATGTTCCGAGTCCGATCAAAGCTGCTTTGCTTCCTTTTTGTGTTATTTCATATGTGTTGATCTTAGAAAAATCTTTTGTAACTTCTTTTCCGTCCGAGATCATTGTGCTACCCGGTGTTCGGATCGCAACCGGATGTTTAGTCTGTTCCATACTCCAGTCTAACATTGCAAGATACTCTTCTTTTGTCGTTGGTGCAAGATAGACGAGATTTGGAATATTTGAAAGCATTGCAATATCATATAATCCAAGATGTGTCACATCATTCATGCCATAAACTGTTCCCCAATATACAACCATTGTTGCAGCATTTCCATTGATGCAAAGATCCTGTGAGATCTGGTCATATGTTCTTTGAACAAAGCTGCTGTAGACACCCCAGATCGGCTTACCGCCATTTGCTGCAATGCCGGAAGCTAATGCAACAGCCGTTTCTTCTGCAATTCCCACATCGACAAACTGGCTTCCGACTTCTTTGCGTTTATCTGCCGTAAAGCCAAGTACCGTTGGCGTACCCGATGTGATCGCAACAACCGTAGGATCTTTTTTCATCTTGTCAAGCAGATACTTCACTGTAACATCAGAGTAATCTTCAGACATTTCCTCTACTAAAGGTTTCCCTGTATCCATATGGAAAGGTCCGCTGTAATGCCACGTTTCTTTGTCTTTTTCTGCCGGTAGATACCCTTTTCCTTTTTGGGTACGAATATGCACGACAACTGCTTTCTTCGTATCTTTTACTTTTTCAAAACCTTCGATCAGACTTGCTACATCATTTCCTTGATCTATATAGAGATAATCTAATCCCATTGCCTTAAAAAGATTGCATTCCGCCTGTCCTTTGGTTTCTCGTAAAAGTTTCAGATTTTGGTAGAGTCCGCCATGATTTTCGGCAATTGACATATCATTATCATTGACAATAATAATAAGATTGCCATTTAATTCTGCTGCATAATCAAGACCTTCTAATGCTTCTCCACCGCTTAAAGATCCATCTCCTATCACGGCAATGACGTTATATTTTTCATGCTTTAAATCTCTTGCTTTTGCCAGACCACAGGCAAGACTTACCGACGTAGAAGTATGACCGATCGTAAAATGATCATGTACACTTTCATGTGGATTGCTATATCCTGATACGTCATCATAATGTTCCTCATATAAATATGCATCTTTTCTTCCGGTAAGCATCTTATGCGGATACGTCTGGTGTGATACATCATATACTATCTTATCTTCCGGAGAAGAAAAGACATAATGTAATGCGATCGTAGCTTCAACCATACCAAAGTTTGGTCCAAAATGTCCGCCATGGATGCTTGCACGCGTTAATAATGCCGTACGCATTTCTTCTGCCAACTGTGTCATTTCTTCTACCGATAATTTTTTTACATCTTCCGGTCCGTTGATCTTTTCTATATACATCTTAATCCTCCCATGATAATTTTCCTGTTTTGACTGCAATTTCATAACGGGATATCTTATAATCCAGTTTGTCTAATGCTTTTTGCAATTTGTCTTTCTGTTCATTTAAGCTTTCTTTTTGTTCTACAAGAAGCTGTAATCTTGCAGGTATGGTTTCATCTCCCTGTTGAAAGAGTTTTACATACTCAATAATGGATTCGACTGCCAGACCGGCACTTCTCATACAAATTGCAAGTTCTACCCAGCCAAGATCATCTTCCTGATAATTTCGAATACCGCCGCTTGTCCGGGTTACTTTCGGGATCACACCGATCCGTTCATAGTATCGAAGTGTATCCTGTGAAATCTGATACTTTTCACTGACATCTTTGATCGTCACATCGCTCACCGCCTTTTTGGATTCAAAAAAATAATACAATACCTTGCTTTTTTAAATTTTGTCTTAAACTACTTTCGATTTGTATTGTAGCACTTGGAGTTTGCTCTAAGTCAAGTGCTTTTTTGAAAACTTTTAAAAAATTGCTAAATTTCAATTGGGGAGTCAAAAGCCGGTTTTATAACAAATATATTTTAAAATCTGACCGGTTTTCTGATTATATAAAAAGAAGGAAATGTGTTACTCTCTGCTGTACAAACCAGCTGTTTATGCATGAGAGATACCTTTCCTTCTTTTTATGATTTAACAATATGTTATTTTGTGATTATATTTTCTTATTTATGTACTTTCCTTTACTGCTTTGATAGCAAACAGTATGCATTTTACATTTCAAACTTTCCCTGACAATCAGCTTTTTAGTCTCCTCTTTATGCTTCCGGGCAGCAGTCTAATGCATTTGAAATGTCAGCGATCAAATCTTCTTTGTCTTCGAGTCCTAAGCTGATCCGGATCAATTCTGCAGGAACGCCTGCTTCTTTTAATTGTTCATCATTCAGCTGTCTGTGTGTTGAAGTTGCAGGATTTAAACAGCATGTTCTTGCATCCGCTACATGAGTTTCGATTGCACCAAGCTTTAAGTTTTGCATAAATGCCGAAGCTGCTTCACGTCCTCCTTTTAATCCGAATGAGACCACACCGCATCCACCATTTGGAAGATATTTCTTTGCTCTTTCATAATATGGACTTGATGGAAGTCCCGGATAATTGACATAAGCAACTTTAGGATGCTTTTCTAAAAACTCTGCAACAGCCTGTCCATTTTCTACATGCTTTGGCATACGGACATGAAGAGATTCCAGCCCGAGATTCAGGATAAAAGCATGCTGTGGCGACTGAATAGAGCCAAGATCACGCATAATCTGTGCCGTGCATTTTGTAATAAATGCCCCTTCTTTTCCAAACTTCTTTGCATATGTAATCCCATGATAACTTTCATCCGGTGTACAAAGTCCCGGATATTTATCCGCATGTGCCATCCAGTCAAAACGTCCGCTGTCTACAATCGCTCCACCAACAGCCGCTCCATGACCATCCATGTATTTTGTTGTAGAATGCGTTACAATATCTGCTCCCCATTCAAATGGACGGCAATTTACCGGTGTCGGAAATGTATTATCCACGATAAGTGGTACACCATGTGCATGGGCCGCCTTGGCAAAAAGCTCGATATCAAGCACGGTTAGCGCCGGATTAGCGATCGTTTCACCAAAAACCAACTTTGTATTTGGCTGAAATGCCGCGTTTAATTCCTCTTCTGTCGCATCCGGTGACACAAACGTTGCCGTAATTCCCATTTTCTTCATCGTAACAGATATCAGATTAAATGTTCCGCCATAAATCGAAGAAGAAGCAACAATATGATCACCACATTCGCAAATATTAAACATCGCAAAAAAATTTGCAGCCTGTCCGGATGATGTAAGCATTGCTGCAGTTCCACCTTCCATTTCGGCAATCTTTGCTGCTACATAATCGTTTGTCGGGTTTTGCAAACGGGTATAAAAATAGCCTTCTGCTTCCAGATCAAAAAGTCTTCCCATATCTTCACTCGTATTGTACTTAAAAGTCGTTGATTGCACGATCGGGATCTGTCTTGGTTCTCCATTTCCCGGTGTATATCCTGCCTGAACGCATTTTGTGCCTATTGTATAATCTTTCATAGCTTCCTCCTTTTTATACATATATATATCAAAAAAATACAATTACTTTAATTGTATCACTTTCCAAAATTTATGTCAAAAATCCTTTAAAACACGATAATTCCAGATAAACATCAAATAAAGCCAATGTATTTTCACTAAAACCATCAAAAAAACATAAAGAGATATACATAATAAATACATACATTATCATGTATACCTCTTTAATTCAACATTTTGAAAAAATTATTTTGAAAAACGATTGATAATTTCACGGATTGATATCGCATTTTCTTCGTTATCCTGTACAATCTGTGCCAGATTCTGTGTCATTTTTCTTGTCTGTTCCACTTTTTCTAACACATGCTCTGTACTGTTCTTGAATTCTTCCGGATTCTTTTGTACCTGATCAATCTGACTTTGAATATCAGTAACTGCCTTAACAAACGCATCAGAGCATTCGCTCATTTCATGAATGATTTCCTGGATCTGTGCAATCGAATCATTGTATTCATTCGTAGCTGTGACAAAATCCTGGAACTGTGTCTTGATATCATTTTCCATAAAGGCAATAATATTATCAAAACAGCCTTCTACCATAGTAATATTTTGCTTCGTATCTTCACAGATTTCCTGGATCGCTGTCGCTGTATCTCTTGAAATATTAGCAAGATTTCCTATCTCATCCGCTACAATACTAAAGCCTCTTCCGGCTTCACCGGCTCTGGCAGCTTCAATCGACGCATTCAAAGATAACAGATTCGTCTGGCTTGTGATCGACAGGATCTGTTTTGCCATTTCATCAATCTGTGTTAAGGATTGTAAATTCACAATTGCTTCCTGGATAGCCTGATGATTTTCTTCAATCTTTGTATTTGCATTGTCAAGAGAAGAACTTGCAATATCACGCATATCAAGCACTTTTTTCATCAACTCTGAACTCTTCTCATTACCAATGCGAATCTTACTTTCCACATCCGATACAACAGCTGATATCTCTCCAATTCCTTCATCTACCTGCTCTACCGTCTGATTGATCGTGTCTGTATGCTTTGCAAATTGTTCTGTAGTCGTGGCATTTTCACCTACACATTGCATTAAGACTTCTGAAGAATCTGTCATATTTTCAGCAGAAGAATTTAAAGAATCAGAACATTTTTCTAATTTTGTAACAATATACTCAAAGGAATCATTTAAGGAATCTAATGCTGTTGCAATCTGTCCTACTTCACTATTCGTATTGATATACTTCTGTAAACGTGGATCTTTTGAAATTTTTAAGTTCTTTAATGCTAACAGATCCTTTGTTACATAATCAAGAGGCTTCGTATATCCATGGATAAAGAACCATGACAAAAATGCGATCAATAAGAACGAAATTACACAGATAACTGCTAATTCATTCATTGTTTTATACACATCTGCATACAGCTCTTTCTCATTTGCTTTTGCAACAACTGCCCAGTCATGTTCTGCATTATATTTATATGACAAAACGTAATTTATGTTTTTACTGTCTTTGTATGTTAAGACATCTGCAGATTTATTTTTATTCTGGCTTATATGCGTAATAATGTCTGCAATCCCTTTGTCTTTGACTTCCTTCGTTATCAATGATTTATTCTTATCAAAAATATACATTTTAGAGGTAACATTGATCATAGAATATTTGGCACATTCATTCTTAGCCTTTGTCTTGTCTAACATGTTTTCCAGCTTTTTCATAAATGGTCCACCACCAACATAACCAAGGATTGTTGTACCATCCGAATCAAATACAGGACAATACATAGAAAGAATCAGCTTTCCGGAAGCCGGAGAAATGATAATTCCTGCATCATACAAGCCATTTTCTTTTGTCATTGCATTTTGCAATTGTTTTAATGAATCTCCTTTTCGAGTGTACATACCTATCACTTTTTTGTTCGAATGTGCTATTATATGTGTATTCCACTCTGCCACATATAATCCTTCCCAGTTGTCTAAACCGGCATAATACTTTTCTGTAAATGCCTGTGCTTTTTCTTTTTTAGACACATTATTCAAGTCCTTTAAATAATCTACAACTTCCGGACTAATACTGTACTTTTTTAGTAAATCCTCCTGATGTGCCACATACTCATCCACTAATGCAGCCTGTGAATTCAATGATGTTTTCATTTTTTCTTTTGCAGATGTTTTCATAAGACGTGTCATTCCTGACTGTGTTGTCACATATAAAAACGAAAGGCAAAGGATCGAAAAAAAAGAAATCACAATTGTAAGTGCTGTTTTCATCTTCATATTTTTTATCATACATATCTCCTCCAATATATTTTTCTTATTATAGCAAAAATGAGTCAATATGTATTTCATTTTTAAGACATTTATTATACAATATAGACAAATCGTTCAAATAAATAATAGTTAAAGGAGATTTTAAATGCAAACAACAATTACATCCTATCACTCTGTTTTAATGCTCTTTCACCAAGCAACCGGTATTCCATTTTGCATATTTGACTCAGCAGCGAATGTAATCTTTCGTGACCCTGTCATTGAAACTATGGAATGTTCTCGTAAAAGCTTAAGTCAATATGATAAAATGATACAAATGTATGCTTCATCCGTTCCTGTTGTGATCACCTCCGTTGCTTGTTATTTTGCTTTACTTCCATTAGATAATAAACTTAATATTATACTAGGTCCAGTCTCATCCGTCCCACTGACTTTTCATGATTTTTGCCTGTATAATAACTTTATGGAAGATACTGATGATCTCCTGCATCTTTATCTTATTATGCAAAGGTGCCCTTTATTTTCGCTTTCCCGATTTACGGAAAATATTTCCCTTTTTCTTAAATTAGTGTTAAAAAAAGACATTCGATCTTCTGAAATCTTAGCTAATCAAAAAGAGATATACCCTGATAGAAATATGAAATGCAGAGATGTCAAAGAGCAAATGCCAGAGTACTATGGCATTAACGAAACCATCACCTTCCAAAAGCAGATAGTATATCATATCAAAAATGGAAATATTGCAAAAATAGAAAAAGCATTTGATACATCTGACTTTTTTCTTCATATAAACTTTGGTATTTCAACTATAGAAGAGAAACAAAAATTTTATATGATATACGTTTCACTTTGCTGTGTTACAGCATTAGAAGCAGGTGTGTCAAATGCCAAAGCAGTTCCACTTTTAGACTCCTACCTTTCCAAAATATCTTCTATCCATTCAATAAGCGATCTTTTTATTCTTTGCCGGAAAGTATCTCTCAACTATTGTCATTTAGTATGCTTAATGCAACATAATGCATCTTCCTCTATCATTGTAATGGAATGTTTGCAATACATCCAGGATCATATCCAGTCGCGAATCACACTAAACGATCTGGCAACTTATTGTAATACCAGTGTTCGAACAGTCAGTCGGGAATTTAAGAAGTACTATCCCGTCTCTGCATCAGTATGTATAATGCAGCAAAAATTAAAAGAAGCAGCTTTTTTGCTGACACATACAAATATGAAACTTATAGAGATAAGTACATATTTAGGTTTTTCAGCACAAAGTCACTTCACTACCATTTTCAAAAAACAATACCATTGCACCCCTCAAAAATTTCGTATTGAGCATGCCCTCTCTCATCCTCACAAACAACCATAACATTTAAAAATGCTGTTGTTTCTTCCAGACATACATGACAAGTCTTTGCGGAATGATCTTAGATAGCACATGACAGGTTTTGACATACCAGCCATAGACAGAGATATCTTTTCCTTTTTTTGCATCTTTGACTGCTTTTTTTGCAACAAAATGAGGCATTACGATTCCCCAAAAGCAATTGACGGATTTTTTTGCCCCGATCTTGCCCGCCTGTATGAAATCGGTATGCATCCATCCCGGACAAACTGCGGTTGCACTAATCCTACATTCCTTTAACTCCCGATGCAATGCTCTGGTATAATTTCGTACAAAGGCTTTGGTTGCTGCATAAATGTTCAGATACGGTAATGGCTGGAAGGATGCCTGTGATGCAATATTAATAATATGACTGCCTGCAGACATATACGGAATGCTATACAGCCCCATTGCAACAACACTATTGACATTAAGCTGTATCATATTAAGTGATTGCGATACAGAAATATCATTATATGCCCCAAATTTTGCATAGCCGGCATTATTGACCAGATAGCTGATATGAATAGAACCTTTAGTATATTCTTTTGTAAATCTTTCGATCTGTTCTATGTCCGAAAGATCATAAGAAAAGATCCTGATTTTTGATCCGAATTCTTTTTGCAATTTTTCTAATTTATCTTTTTTTCTGGCCACTGCCCAGATTTCCTGAATCGAATCATCCTTTGTAAAAAGACGTACAAATTCGCGTCCGAGTCCACCGCTGGCTCCAGTGATGACAGCAATATTTTTTGGCATATTTTCTACTCTTTCTTTCCTATTATAATAAATAACAAAACACAGGATGCCGGCAAAGCTTATAATACTCCACTGACATCCCAAACGTTTTCATTGCTATATTATACTGTCATTACAAATGATTTTATTCACAGTAATTCTCATTAACATATTCTTCAATCGCTTTACTGTCTCCCGGCATTCTACAGCCAATAATATACTCACCATCATTATCAGAACTTCGTATAATACATCCGGTTAATGGTTTGTTTCCAATCACATCAAAGTTTTCCACCTGTACACGGAGATCTTTTCCTTTTGCAATTGCAAAGTTTTTATCTGTTGTTGAGAAAGCAAAACCATTCGCACTGATATTAACCATATGTCCATTATATGGTCTTTCACTGCCTTCTAATACAATTTCGCATTGGTTATTTAATGGCATACGAGGATATTTTCTTCTATTATAAACTTGTGGATTTGCCTCAATATGAATCTTATATTGACCTTTTTCATTTGATTTACAACGCCGCAATGCAATGTCATGCCAACAGTATAATACATTGTCTACTACAATGTTTAAGCGAAATCTTGCATTTTTATCTGCTAAAATACTGCTATCTGCATCTTCAAAAGAAATATAAATTTCTTTGTCCATACGGTCTGTTACTTCTCCTAAGTATTCTGTATTCTGTCTGCCACTGCCTTTTGGCTGTGCAACTGAAATCTTCATACCGCGACGAATATCCTGTACTCCCATGAAACCGCCTACACCAAGTTCACCCATCAGCTTACCGACAACCTGCTCAATATCAAGGGCACTCTTTGCACTCGCTTCATACTTGCTTAACATCGTTTTTGTCGTAACCTCAGCACCATTGATGCTTTCTGTCATGATATCCATGACTTCTCCAACCTGATTCATATTTTCTGTTAATATCTGGTTAGAATTTTCTACTTCTTTGACAGCCTGATCGACGATTTTGATATTTTCTCCAAGACGTGTAGCATCATGAGTAATATCAGTCACACTTTGGTTGACATTGGATACCTTTTCAATATTGATCTGGATTAGTTTGACGGTTTCTGCAATCGAATCCATCATCTTTTCAGAAGTCACTTCCAAATGAGACAATGCATCCATAATACTGTTAGAAGAGGCCTGTGTACCGCTGCTTAGATCACGGATCTCATCTGCAACAACGGCAAATCCCTTTCCTGCTTCGCCGGCTCTTGCCGCTTCTATCGAAGCATTCAATGCAAGCAGATTGGTTTTGGATGTAATGCCTTCAATCGTACTTGTTTCTTCTTTTACATTTGCAAATCCAATCTTAAAGTCCTCTAAAATCTTTTCTACTTCTGTAGATAAATCAGCCATTTTATTTGTAATCTCAACCACTTCTGTCAGCTCTTCTGCACTGACATTCGAGTGTTCCACGGATGCTCCGATCAATGTAACAACCTGATCCATTTGTTCTGCTACATTTTTCACCTGATGGTCAATCACATTCGTCATTTCAATAGAAGATTCCGTTTTATCATTTAAAACGCCATTATTGGCAGAAAGTGTCTTCATATCTTTCATAACATCATTCGCACCCGTTTTGTTCTCATCTGCAAGCTCACGAACGACTGTCACACCATCCACGACAGCATTACTTGCTTCCTTAACCTGCTCTACAGTCTGAACGACACGGTTTAAGTTATTTTCAATTGAACCGGTTAATGCACCATCGGACTCTACCAGATGACGGATTGCCATGTTTGTACAGGCATAACTGCATAGTACGATCGCAAATTGCAATACACATTCTGCACTCGACACAAAATCCATCATTCCCTTTACCATGCCTTTGTATACATTACTTGATACTAACACAAACAATGTCAGCCACATCATGATCCTTACAAACTTAGGATCTTTATACAAAACCAAAATGGAGATCAACGGAAGGATAAAAACAAAAGAAATCTCATCCAACGATACCCATGCAATAACAGAATACAAAAGAATATAACCTATTCCTGCAATCCATCTATATCTGTCATATGCCGGACCTTTAACCTTACAAAGAATGCCGGCAACCAGAAATGTTCCCCAGCCAACTACAGCATAAATAGCAAAAAAGTTTGCCGACAGTTTTCCAGAATTCACTTTCGAACCATAAAAGATCGTAATGATCACGATTAATGCCAGCCAGACAATTCCTGCCATTCTGTTTGCTTTTGCCCTAAAAAATTCTTGATCGTACTTTTGCATATTTTTCCTCATTTCCGAGCGACTTATTGTAAAAAAGCACATTTCACTCTGTACTGCTTTCTTTGTACCGGTTACCTGCTTTCGTTCTTTTTACAGATAATTGTATAAAAAACAGTAACAAGTTTATCTATGTTGCTTCTTTGTCTCGATCATCTGCCTTCGCCCATTTAGCAGATAACTGTGTGAAAAATATGTTTTTATAATCTTCACACCAAACTCCTTAATCTTTCTTATTTTACCATAGATTTTCTCTTCATGAAAGCACGTTTTCGATACTTTGCCCTTTCTTTTTGTATGATTTTCTTTTTGTAATATAATTTTTGTGCTTTTTTTCTGCTATGTTTTTTATACTTTTTCTTTTATCGTTTTCTTTTTGTGCATCTTTATTCTAAATTCTTTAATGCATCACTCTTTGGAATTTTTTGGATCCTAATGATCTGGATCAGGCAAACAACAAGATAACTAAAAATTCCCATGATAAGCATTTTTACATAACAACTGTCAGAAACGATGTATGGAATATATCCGGTCATCTGCGTATACAGATATCCGGTAAACATCCATTTCATGATCCGGTCAACCAACGGAATCGTCAAAAGAAGCGACAATACAACCACAATAAATGTTGTGATAATATACAAACCACCGATTTCTCCGTTCGTATAGCCAAGGATCTTTGTTAAAGCGATCGAATTACTGTTCTTTTCAATAATCTGTTTCGATAAAAGATACATCAGAAGAATAAACATGATCACACCGAAATATTGTAAAAGTTCCATATAATTTCCCATTGAAACCTTAAGCTGTGTCGAAACCTTACGCAGATCTTTTACCGTGATCACAGAGGCTACATACTCCTTTGGAATATCTTTTAACTTTTTCTTACTGAAATAGCCGCTGTAATAATCTTTCTCCTTATCAAACGTATCACAGAAATCATCGTTATTCATAAAGACAGACAAAACAGCATCATAAGTATAATATCCGGCAACTTTAAACGTGTATTTTTTCTTACTATAAGGATCCTTTAGTGTGATCTTGTCACCCTTCTTAATGCCGAATTTTTCCCAATATCCATTGGAAACCAATACTTCACCGGATGGAATGTCTGCTTTGATGTACTTGCTCTTTTGGGCAACACCATAGATCGTAATCTCATCTTCCATATATTTTCCGGGAAGTGTCTTTAAGCTTTCGACACAATATTTCTCTGCATTTTTTACATTCGTATTAGCAGGTGCTTTCAATGCATATTGGTATTTGGCGATCGCACTCTTTCCGACTAACGCAGAATAATCATCTAACAATGGTCCAAACATCAGGCTGAAGATCACGATAACTGCTGCAAAGAAAATGCCAATAAATAATGTGATATAGTTTGAAACATTTTGGAATACAACTCTCAAACCGAAACGATGCATAAATGGTATTTTCGTATTCAGCCGGAACGCTTTCTTACGCGGCTTCTTTGTGATCTCTCTTCGTAAGAACTGCAATGGTGATATCTTAAGCTTTGAAGAAAGTACCATAAAGTTGATCAAAAGCATTAAGATCACAGGGATAACCGTAGTATCGATAAAAGCTTCTGCATTCCATAATGTATGATATGTCGGCAGGCTGTAACTGTTGTAATACATACCTGCCATCGTATCGACTAATACTGTATAGCCTAGTATATTACCAATGACCGCAGCGATCAATGTTACAAGAACCGGATTGACCATATAATGTCTTAAGAGTTCTCCTTTCGTATATCCCGATGCACGAAGCGTACCGATCACTCCGGCTTCCTTTGCAATCGTGTTAGAAGTTGTGATTGCAAAAACAAACGCTAAGATCACGATCACAATGTAATCAAAAAGGATAAACATTGCTTTGTCGCCACCCATATCATCTCCGGTAAAGTTGATCGCTTTGTTGGCATATCTTGGGACATAAGATGTAACGATCACTTTCTTTGTCAGTTTTTCTAAGAAACGATCTGACATTTTCTTTTGTGCTGCATCATCTTTTGGCTCTTTTTGATAATACCATGCGTAATTATAGGTAAGCTTATTTTGATCTAATTGTGTAAGTGCTTTTTCTGTCATAACCGCAACGCCAAAGTTTACGGAATCAAACATCATATCCGCATTGTCCGAAAAAAGACAACTATAGTCAGGCAATGCAACCATACCGGTGATCGTATAGTTCTTTCCTGCGATCCGAATCGTATCGTTGTTCTTATAATTGTTATTTTTTGCATAAACACGATCCAATGCGATCACATTGTCCTTTTTTGGATAGGTACCGGACATCAGACACAATGTATTGACTTTCTTTCGCATGCCATATATACGGATCGTCGCATTCTTTTTACTTTCTTTTAATTCATAATAATTCTGTTCGTATAAAATAAGTTTGTTCTCTTTTTCGATTGCTTTACGGTCTTTTGAAGCAATCGCATTTTTCGTTGATAAGTTTCCATACTCTACATTATATTGATCGAACCCTTTCTGATAAGCATCCATAATGCTGTTATCTGCTACCAGAAAACCCGATACCAGACTGATCAGAAGAACCATGAACAGAAAAATAACCAGATATTTTCCAAAATCTTCTTTTAACTCCCGTGGCAGTCTTTTTCTCAATGGATTTTTCATAACGACCTCCTCCCATTCCAAATCATTTGCAGAAATCTTATGCTCATTTTTATAATTTTTCCGGACCTGCCCATCGCGAAGTGTGATCACGCGGTCTGCCATGTTTTTGATCGCATCATTATGTGTCACGATGATAATGGTATTTCCATATGTCTGATTGATCTGTTCGATCAGTTTTAAAATCTCTCTGGATGTATTATAATCCAATGCTCCGGTCGGTTCATCACATAACAAAAGATCGGGATTCTTAATGATCGCTCTACCGATCGAAGTTCTTTGCTGCTGTCCGCCCGATAACTGGTTTGGCAGCTTATGTCTATGCTCATAAAGTCCTAATCCTTTTAAAATCTCATCAGTATCCATCGGATGATCACTCAAATAGGCTCCGGTCTCTACATTTTCTTTGATATTCAGATTCGGTATCAGATTATACATTTGAAATACATATCCTAAATGTTTTCTACGATACTGTGTAAGCTGCTTTTCTGACATATCTTCTATCTTGTCGCCATGGATCGCTATGTAACCTTCATCCGCTTCATCAATCCCACCGATAATATTGAGTAACGTTGATTTTCCTGAACCGGAAGGACCAAGTAAAACACAGACTTCCCCTTTTTCAATCTCGATATCAATTCCTTTTAATACCTCGATCTTATTTTCTCCCTCGCCATAATGCTTTCTGATATTTTTCATTTCTAGAAACATCGGTATTCTCCTTTCTGCCATATGACCATTGTTTCTGTTTTTGCTTATCGGATGATTTCATTCGTCCAATGATGTTAGTATAAACTAACCACGATTAGCTTTCAAGTACCTGTTGTAAAAATTTCATATTTTGCAATATCGTAAAACATAGAATAAATTCATTTTCGGTAACGCACAAAAGCGATAAAATATATCTTTTATATGCTTTACCGCTTTTCATACCATATATTCTTTTACTTCTTTTTTGAAAAAACAATCGTATATCTCTTCGAATCATAGGATTGTTCTAAAAATGCCTGTAACATCTTTTTAGCATTATCATAAGCATTGTCTAATAAACCATTTGCTATTGCATCTTTTCTGGCAGTCTTTTCTAACTCTTTTATCGATGCATTATGCTCTTCTAAGGAAATAGGTGAAAAAATACTTTCTTCTTCGTGATAGACTTTAAAAGAATCATAATCGATCGTGGTTGATAAGACCTTTACTTTCGGAATCTCTACATATATTTTCTTAGACGTTCCCGACCGGTCCGTCACTTTTACTTTACTAAAGTCAATTCCTGCTTTTACAACAGAATTATATGTATAAATATATTTTGTCTGTGTAAATGGAATCGTCATGCCAAAAAGTTTTTTATCCTTTCCTTCTACACGCACCGAAGTACAGGTTGCAGACTGCGTTGCTAACTCACCGATATCTTCAAACCCAAGCTTTGCGGTCTGCCCAGTCTTAAAAAATTCTTCTTTGACTCCCCATGATATCGACGCAATACCGATACAGATCGCAATGGCGATCAGCACTTTCGGTTTCATCAGCTTTTTTATTACTTTTATTGCTTTTTTTCGTATATGATTCGTTTGTTCCTTTTTCTCGTTCAAAATGTTCCTCCATATCTGTATCCTATATTTAAAAAATCAAAACGCTCAAAAAAACTACTTTGCAAGACTGATCTGAATGCGTTCTCTCTTTCTCCAGCTTAAAAATCCATACGTATCATTGATAAAGAAGATAGAAAAATTCATAATGACCGGAATATAAACCGGATTTTTGATCGCAGCTAAACTCCATAGTACGATCAATACAAGATCATTGGCTGCATATGCCATAGCATAATAAGAAGAACGCAGCATCGTTAAAGAGGCTGCCAGAAAGCTTATTGCGATCAATGTCAGATAATCAAGCTGCCCCGCTGCACGATTTGAAATCGTTACGATCAATAAAGAACCGATCCACAGACACCATTCTTTTCTTGAAAGTTCTTTTAACGGATTACTCATTTCTTTTTTTCCTTGATATCCTGATAAATGCCTGCTCCAAGAAATACGATACCGACAATCAATGCAATGATCGATGCGATCTTTAATTCCGGTCCGATATACTCTAATCCCGATGCAAATAGTCCTGCATCCCAGCTTGATACATTACTCATAAACATTGCCGCAGCCATATAACGTGCTGCCGTCAAAACAGCCGCGATCAGACAAAATATACTTCCAATTCCTTTGTTATTCATATGCTTTCTCTCCTTTTTTTAACACTTTAGCAGATCATACAACATCATGCTTGTGTGTTTTATCGTTGTATTTTTTCCAAACACAGATTATACGCATTGTGCTTTCTTGTCAACTCCTTTTATTCCATGAAAAGTGCAACGTCAGCACGTTTTCAGGCATCGGACTTCTTTTTCAGCCATGCAAATGCCACTAGGCAGATGATCACCGATACCAAAGAACCGGCTGCCGTAGCAAGTCCCATTGGCAGCAGCGTTGCCGGAAAAAGTGTTGACATCAGATAGGCTCCCGGTACACGCACCAGACTGATCAATACTATGTTATGTACAAAAGACAAAATAGATTTCTGGCACGCACAGAAATAGCCACTAAAGCTAAAATGAATCCCCGCAAAAGCACAATCCCAGATATAACCCTGTAAATACTGTCCACCCAGCCGGATCACCTCTGCTCCGCCTGAACTGTTCGTATCGGTAAATAAAGAAACAACCGGTTCTGCCACAAATTGCATTACAATCGCTACCACAAAACCAAAACCTGCTGCAATGGCGATCGCATACCATAAGGTCTGTCTGGCTCTTTCCGGTTTCTTTGCACCGATATTTTGTGCGCCCAGGGCAGATACCGTTGACAACATAGACGATGGTACAAGAAAAAGGAAACTAATGATCTTTTCTACGATTCCCACTGCTGCTGCATCATTTAAACCTCGACGATTCGCAATAATCGTGATCAAAAGAAAGGAAATCTGGATCAGTCCATCCTGAAAAGCGATTGGAATACCGATCGACACGATTTTATTCATAATCTGACTGTCCGGTTTAAAATCCGTCTTTGTCAAGGTAATGCTGCATTTCTTTATGATCACAACAAGCGATATAACGACGCTGATCGCCTGCGAAACCGTTGTGCCAAGTGCAGCTCCGGCTGCTCCTAAATCGAAAAAGCCGATAAACAAATAATCAAACGCAATATTGGCAACACAGGCAACCGCAATAAAATACATCGGACTTTTGCTGTCGCCCATTCCACGAAAGATGGCACTGATAATATTATATGCCATAATAAACGGAATACCGATAAAACAGATTGTCAGATACGTTACTGTCTCATCTACTGCTTCTGCCGGAGTTGACATGATCTGAACAATCGGATGTACAAAGAACAATAAAAGTGCCATCAATGCGATGGAAACTGCCATAAATAAAATCACTGTATTTCCCACACATTTTGCTACTTTTTTGTGTTCCTTGCTGCCAACTGCCTGTGCTATACTGACAGTTGTTCCCATCGCAAGTCCAACAATCATCACGGTCAGCATGTGCATAACCTGCGATCCGATCGATACTGCCGTGATACCGACAACACTGTCAAACTGTCCTATGATGAACAGGTCTGCCATGCCATATAAAGTCTGTAAAAAATACGACAATAAATATGGCAGTGAAAACAAAATAACATTTCGAAACACACTGCCGGTTGTAAGATCTCGCTCCATGGTCACTTCTCCTTTTTCATCAATCTATTTAAAAATTTCTCTATACGCTAATAAAACTTTTTCAATAATATTATATTTCCGAAAATTGTTCAATACACAGATTCTCATGATGCATTTGCCATATAAAGTATCAAATATTGCTATTGCATCATATATAACACTTCTATCTTATAGATTATATAATTTTTCTGCTTTCTATCGCTTTACTTATAAGATTATTTTTTATTATACTATAATCAGTGATAAGCAATATCCGTTCTAACGCAAAAAACATCTGCCCTCAAAACTTCCAAAGGCAGATCAGATAAAAATAAGATAGGACAAAACAAAAGGAGATTACAAAATGATAGCACAAACACCACCAATGGGATGGAACAGTTGGGACTGTTATGGCGCTGCCGTAACCGAAAAAGACGTAAAAGCAAATGCCGATTATATGGCAAAGCACCTCAAACAATATGGATGGGAATACATTGTTGTAGATATCGAATGGTATCAGCCGACAGCCGCTTCTCATGCCTACGAACCATTTTCTGACTTATGTATGGATGAATATGGTCGTTTGCTGCCTGCCGTAAATCGTTTTCCAAGTGCCACAGACAATGCAGGATTCAAACCGCTTGCCGATTATGTACACAGTCTTGGTTTGAAATTTGGCATCCATATTATGCGTGGAATGCCACGTATGGCAGCGCACAAAAACCTTCCGATCAAAAACAGCACCTATACAGCAAGACAGGTTGCCAATCCAAACTCCATCTGTGAATGGAATCCTGATATGTACGGATTAAAATGTGACGATCAAACAGAAGGTTCTCTGGATTACTATAAAAGCCTTTTTGATCTCTATGCAACGTGGGGCGTTGACTTTGTAAAAGTAGATGATATTGCAAGAGAATATCCTCATTGCCGACGCGAGATCGAGCTGATCAGCCAGGCAGTCAGAGAATGTTCCAGAGATATTGTATTAAGTCTTTCACCCGGTCCTGCTCCACTTCACGAAGCAGAACATTTGAAAAAATATGCCAATATGTGGCGCATCACCGATGACTTTTGGGATGACTGGAATTTATTGCTCGGTATGTTTGATCGTGCCGAAGAATGGTGTACCCATTCCGGTCCCGGACATTGGCCTGATGCCGATATGCTCCCGGTTGGTGCTTTGCGTGTCGTATATGAAGAAAATACATGGACAAAATTTACCAAAGCAGAACAGATCACGATGATGACACTTTGGTGCATGATGCGCTCTCCATTGATGATCGGTGCCGATCTTCCAAGAAATGATGCATTTACGCTTTCTTTATTAACAAATGCCAAGGTTCTTGCAATCGCAAAAGATACGTTTTGCGCTCATCAGCTTTACCGCACCCAAAAAGAAATCGCATGGATCGCACCAGATAAAAAAGACAGTTCGGTCTATATCGCACTGTTTAATATAACAGACAAGTCACAAACATTGACCTTTGATCTGTCTGTTTATGATCTTGCAGAGTATACCGGTGCAAAAGAGCTATGGTCCGATACAAGCATTTCCGTTGCGGATTCACTTTCTTTTGAAGTGGATGCACACGGTGCCTGTGTATTTAAGCTGACAGCTCCAAAAGCATAACGATGCAGAGCCTATATATGGTCATGTTGGCTAATAAATTTTATATCTATCAGCACAAATAACCGCTCAGATTACTTCTGGCGGTTATTTGTGTGCATCTTTTTATCTATAATATTGTACTATGTATGTAGCAATGATACTACCTGCTGTCTTTTTCTTAAATCACATCCCTCTGATCCCCTTCATACTATTGATAATTTTGTGCCTGTGCATTCCACATCATCGCATAAATGCCATCTCTTTCAATCAGTTCTTCATGGCTTCCTTGTTCCTGTACCTGTCCGTCTTTTAGTACAACGATCCGTTCACAGAAACGGCAGCTTGACATTCTATGAGATATGTATACAGCCATTCTGTCCTGAATCAAACGATCAAAGCCTGAATAAATCTCATACTCCGCCATAGGATCTAATGCACTGGTTGGTTCATCCAGAATAATGAATGGTGCATTCTTATATAATGCACGCGCAATAGCAATTTTCTGTGCCTCACCGCCAGACACCTCAACACCTTTTATGCCGATATTATACAGCGGATTGTGGATTCCCTGTTCCATTTTTCGGACACGATCCCAAATTCCGGCTTTCTCCAAAACCTCTTCTATTTTCTGTTCATCATACTCTTCACTTGCCGCAACATTTTCTGCCACCGTCATAGCAAACAGCTTGAAATCCTGAAATACCACACCAAACATTGCCAGATATTCTTCATAATCATATTCACGAATATCAATTCCATTTAACAATATCCGTCCCTGTGTCGGTTCGTACAATCTGCATAACAGTAAGATCAGGGTTGTTTTTCCTGCACCATTTGGACCTACCAGAGCAATTTTCTCTCCATAATGAAATGTGAGATTAATATGCTTCAGACTATCCTTTTTACTTCCGGGATATTGAAAACTTACATCCTCAAAGGTAATCACCAGCTCCTGCGGTTTTAAGTCGGCTACAGACTTATCCCCTGTCTTTTTGTGATTTGGCAGTTGCAAATATTCATAATAGTGATGTAAATACTGCATATTGAGCAGCACTGTTTCAAAATGATCCACCATATATTGGCAGGCACCTCCCAGTGCTGTCAGTGCCGATACATATTTAACAACTTCCGCTCCTGTGATCATTCCATTGACACCTCTGACTCCGATCACCGTATAAGAAACCACCAGAAGCAATGCCTGCACGATCAGGTAACGAATTTTGATTTTTTCCTGAATATCCAGCTTTCGATCCTGAATGTCACATTTTTCGTTCCATACTTCTGTCATGTCGCGAAGCAGTAAATCCTTTAAAGCATATAGGCGAATTTCCTTCCCTGTCGCATATTTACTGAGAATTTCCCTGTAAAAATAATCGTCCTTGCGAATCGCGTCTAAACTTTCCTCATAAATTTCATACTGCTTTTTGTTGCCTCTCTTGGATATCCACATAAAAAGAAACATAGAACACAAATTCAACAGAAAAATAAGATATATGATCCACTTCGAGTTTAGAATTTGCGTTGCACCATTTCCAACCAGGTGCTGTTTCTTTGTTAATATCGGGACAAGTACGATAAATGCATAGAAGATGGAGGCAACATCACCAATCAGCACTCCCAATTTATCGGAAAACCAATAAATGCCACCGCTCTCTTTCTCCCCTTCTAATGCGGCAGTCAAAAGCTGCATACTTTCCTGCGATTCCAGTTCCTGATAATCCAGACTTGCCGCTTTGCCAGAAATATCTGCCTTGATCCGATAACGGATGCTATCGCGCATAGCATTTCCTGCCTTGTCCAAAATATGGTACAGAAGTGTCATAACAAAAGTAATTCCCAAAAGCTGATAAACCATGCTCATAATATTACTTTTCGCTTCCTGTTCCACTAATGCATTTAAGATATCACATCCATATACAATCCCCACATAAGGCAGCCCCGCCATAATAATGTTTTTTCCAAGATTGCATGGCAGGATCCATTTACATAATCTGTGATTGATCCCAATGACATGCATAAATTTCTTGAAAATTTTTCCTACAGATTCTTTTTCGTTACTGATCGCATGCTTACTCATCAGAATCACCACCTTTCTCATTATAATACTGACTTTGTATCTCAAACATTCCGGCATACGCACCGTTTTCTTTCATCAATTCATCGTGCGTGCCATCCTCTTTCACCTGACCATTTTCGTAATAAATAATGCGGTCACAGAATTTGGTACTCGCCAGACGATGGGAAATAAAAATTGTCGTTTTTCCCTGTGATAACCGGTGATACTGCTCATAAACCGCAGTCTCCGCCAACGGATCTAATGCACTGGTCGGCTCATCGAGCAATAAAAGCGGTGCATCCTTATATAAGGCTCTTGCCAGTAAGATACGTTGCAATTCTCCTCCTGAAAACGATACACCATCTTTGTCCAAAAAGTTGGTAACAGACGTCTTTTCTTTCCTTGGCAAAGAACAGATCTTTTTCTCAATATCCGCAAGCCGCATTGCTTGCCGCAGCTTCTGCTCGTCAATATCTTCCTGTTTCTCACAGGCGATGTTTTCTGCAACCGAAGTTGCCATCACCATCATATCCTGAAATACCGCACCCACCAGCTTACGGTACTCTGTCTCCGGATAATCAGAAATCTCCCTGCCATTAATAAGAATCTGCCCTTTATTCGGATGATAAAAGCCACACAAAAGTTTCACTAAAGTAGTCTTTCCGGCTCCATTTACACCCACCAGTGCAATATTTTCTCCTGCCTTCACTTTAAGATTCAGATTATGTATCACATCATGTTCTGCACCGGGATAACGAAAACATACATTTTTGAATTCAAGAGTGACACCTTTCTCTGTTTTGTCTGTCCCATTCCGGGGATAGATAGTTTTGGAAATTTCTTCTTGATCTGTATCATTTTTTTGATAGAGCGTTTTTGAAGTCTCTTCTTGATCCGCCTTTCTTTCCTGATTTTCTTTATCTGTATTATGTTTGGAATCCGGCAAGTCCATAAAACTGCGATAATCGTTAATGCCCCAGTTACAACGAATCATCTCGCTGTTAGCACGTACAAATCCGTCTCCCATATTGCCACCATTTAACCACCCTGCAAATCCGGTAATAATTCCCAGATAAAATGTAAACGTGGTCGCATTTAATTCTCCCGCAAGAAATTGAGTCACCAGCACAGTATATGCAATGATGTCGCGCACGAACGACCAGATCGTGTCTGAAAGATGTGGCAGAAAATAATACATTTCCACGCGTTTCCATACCTTCATCCGCCTCTGAACTAATGTCTTCATAACATCTACAAACCACTTTTCCATGCGATACAGTCGGATATCTTTGCCATCTGTAGCCGATGTACTTCTCTGGAAAAAATATTCCACTCTGGAATCCGTTTCCCAGATGGTTTCTCTGTATTTCCGGTAACCCTGAAGAGCAATTTTTTTCTCAATCATCACATTCATAATGCTCATGATCGCAAAAACCGGCAGAACCCACGGACATCTCGGAATCAGTATGATCGTATATACAATAATTCCTAATAAATTAAATGCAAAAGGGGTAAACATGTCCATAATACGGCTCCAGCCATTCCATTCCACGCAGTAACTATATTTTGCACCATCCGCCAGTCGTTTTCCTTCTACACTCTCCAGAATTTGATAATCCACCGTCATAATTTTACTGATTACCTTCTTCTGGACAGACTGAAACTGTACCTTGTAATTCTTCTTTTTTATCAGAAAATCATACTTCGCAGAAATGATTCCTATGATCATATTCCCAAGTACAAATACAAGCATTATACCAAAAAAGGTTAAAAAGTCTGCCCTTTTTTCAACCAGACTGATCGCAACACTCGGAATGATCGCTGCAATAAACGGAGCTAAAAATCCAGCTACAGAACGAATTGCAATATACCATGGATATTTATGATCTAAGCTGTACATCTCATGAAACACAAACTTCCAATTACTAAAAACCGGATATTCTTTATTCATTTTTTCCATACCAAACCTGTAATCCTTTCTCAATCTTTCTTACCATATCAACTTTTGATTTAATAATTCAAATAATACAGTATACTATGCTAACTGTAAAGGATACACATTGCTTTTTGCCACAAATTGCATAAAAAAGTGCAAAGCCAGCGCTTTGCACTCCAAGAATTGCTAAAGCAATTCTTGTTGATATACCACTACTATACGAGCATTTTCCTATTCCATAAAAAAGTGCAAAGCCAGCGCTTTGCACTCCAAGAATTGCTAAAGCAATTCTTGTTGATATACCACTACTATACGAGCATTTTCCTATTCCATAAAAAAGTGCAAAGCCAGCGCTTTGCACTCCAAGAATTGCTAAAGCAATTCTTGTTGATATACCACTACTGTATGAGCAATTTCCTATTCCATAACAAAAAAGCCATTCCACATTTATGAAACGGCTTTTCTGATACTATTTTTCTTACATCTGAAACGTAATTACGCTAACCTGTCAAAATCTTAAATCAGCTACTGCTTTAAAAGCATTTTAGGCTTCGCTTTCCTGCTTCTTTTCTTTTAATCTGTCTTTTAATGCAAATGCACCGGCAAGTAACGTTCCTGAAATAGAATGCCATGTGCAGGATACCGCACAGATAATAGCAGATTCCGGAGCTGATGCAAACTGTGCTGTTGTCGTTGCAAGATTTGTAGCAAGTCCGGCATTTTGCATACCGACTTCGATCGAGATCGTTCTCTTCTTTGCTGTATTCATTCCGACAAGCTTTCCTGCTCCATAACCAAGTAAGTAACCAAGTCCGTTATGTAAAAGAACAGCAACAAAGATCACAACACCGGATTCGAAGAATTTAGATCCCTGTGAAGAAACAACGCCACCAACGACACATGCAAGACCAAGAACAGCGATACCCGGCATAACCTTTTGTAATTCCATAAATAATTTCTTCTTACCAAATAAGTAATTTAATAAAAATCCAATTGCAACCGGCAAAATAACCGTTTCAACGATAGATACAAACATTGGAAGCGCACTGATCGAAATATGTGTTCCACTGGCAAGAAGTGATACCAAAAATGGGGTCATAAATGGGGAAAGGATTGTTGATACTGTTGTCATTCCAACCGAAAAGGCAACATCTCCGCCACAAAGATAAGACATGATGTTTGATGAAACACCACCCGGACAACATCCGACTAAAATAAGTCCAAGTCCGATTGCATCGGGAAGTGCAAGTGCTTTGGTGATTCCTAATGCTAAGAACGGCATGATCAGATACTGGGCAATCGCTCCAACGCAGATATCAAAAGGTCTCTTTGCTAAGATTTTAAAATCCTGTGCTGTCAACGTAAGTCCCATGCTGAACATGATAATACCAATGATAATAGACTGGTTCGTGAATTTGTTTGCAACAAAATCAACAAACAACATATTGTTTACCCATGCCATCATACCGGGTACAAAGAATGTGATCACCGCAATCGCTATAACAACGATTGATGTGTAATCGGATAAAAATTTACTGACTTTTTGTAATGCTTTCATGATGTTCCTCCTTAATATCTGCTCACTAAAACTCTTCTAAGCGGCAGAGTGGTTTCAATTTATACGAAAAAAGTCCCTTTTCTAGTCGTTCGACTAAAAAAGGGACGAATATAATCCGCGTTACCACCCTGATTCTGTAAAATCATTACAGCTCTTCACATACCAACATATGCTATCCATATAACGGTGGAAACCGACAAAACTTACCGGCAATGCATCACTATCGCTTGCTTTCAGCCTGCTTCTTAGAGAGGATATCCTGATTTGTTCATTACCTGTTTACACCGACCACAGGCTCTCTGCAAATAAAACTTCATCAGACATTGTTCTCATCAACGAATTTTGGTGAACATTTTTTTGTATTTTCAATATTGTATTATAGTACGCTTTTTTGATATGTCAAGAGATTTTGTATTTTTTTTTGAATGGTATTTTACCTTTGTGATCAATGCTGGTTAATAGTAAATTTCAAGAAATCGCCACATATTTTCCTTTCTCGAAATTTTAACGTTATTTGGCTTTCCTATGAAAAATCATAGCGTACCACTTCACAATTATCAATTCCCCATGCAGCATATTCTTCATTTGTCATATCATAAAAATACGATTGTACCACCCGTGCGATTCCGTTATGGGCAACCAAAATATATGTTTTTTGATTAGACTCTTTCCTGATATCGTCTAACAGATTATAAATTCTTTGTGCTAACCGGAACATAGATTCTCCGCCATCATAGCTGTCAAGAAATTGCATTTTTGCTTTTTGAAACTCTGCACCATCTCTTGGTGTTGACTCCCATTTTCCGAAATTCTGTTCTTTCAGTCTTGGCTCCATGCGTGCCGGTATTCCTGTGATCTTAGCGATGTGTTTTGCCGTATCCGCTGCACGCATAAGCGGTGAATATAAGATTTCATCTGCCTCTAACTTATCTGCTAAGATCTTTTCGCCTGTTTGCATTGCCTGCTCATGCCCTTTCTTAGTCAAAGCGATATCTGTCGCACCACAAATCTTATTTTCCACATTCCAGATCGTCTGTCCGTGTCTTACAAAATAGAAATGTCCCATCTTTTTTCCTCTTTTCTTTTATCAACCAAAACGCTGTCCGTTCTGCCTAAGCAGTTTCTTATCACTATTGATGATATCATAAAATCAATATTTGTAAATATATCGCACTTTTGAAAAACAATATAGATACATTGCTATCGATCATTTATCTTTAAAACAAAAAATCTCACAATATGAATATTTTCCTATCCAAAAAATGTCTCACTATATTTTCGTGTAAAATCCCTCTATATTTTCGTGTACAGATTCCTTTTACACACCATAACTCTTGTGCTACACTGCTACCTCGGATGTAATTTTGTGCTATAATTTGTGAATTTTTCCAATGCGATCTTCACATCAAACCATATACGATTTATAGCACACATACCATACATAGCACGAATTTATACCCATGAAGATGGAATGAAAATAACACTGAAAAAATTTGGAGGTGATACGGTTGCTTTTGGAAAATATGATGATGAAAAAATTGCCTGGAAAGTTTTAGAAAAGAAAGATAATGAACTGATCCTGCTTTCCGATCATGGTATCGCAAAACATGCTTATCATGACAAAAACAAGGCTGTTACCTGGGAAACCTGTACGCTTAGAAAATGGTTAAATGATACTTTTTATCAAAAAGCATTTTCTGATAAAGAAAATGCACAGATCATAAAGACAAAAGTCGTCAATGAAGACAATGACGCTTTTGATACATATGAAACACTAAACCGGGTTTTTCCCATTTCTTTTTCAAGGGACATGAGATCGGAAACCTGACTCCATTATCCCAAAGCCGGTATCCAGTAACTTAACACGATAATAAAGCATACAGTGCTCGGAATAAAGTACAAAAAATTCACAAACTTCTGCCTCGCTTTTACAGTTGCAAAGCAAAGCAGATTAGCAATCAAAAGCGGAACAAAACCAATTGTCAATGCCATTCCCGCGCTATCCCATGCTTCCATTGGCAACATTGCATCAGGATTTGTTACTGTAACATTATGCGTAAAATATGGAATAGCAAAATAGATCAGACAAATAACTCCAACAATATTTAATGCAATTATGAACCATAATAAAATGTTCTTCGTTTGTTTCATTTTCTTCTTTCCCCTTATCTTACGCTGTTGTTATAAAATAGTATAATATTTTCTACTAAAAAAAGATACCTAAATTTATTTGCAATGACTACCAATTGACAAAATACTGCTTTACAAGCTTTTGCAAATGAGCAGTTGCATTCCTTTTTTCCATTGCATGAATCTGTTCCTGTTCAGATAAGATATCCTTCACGGCAAGACAGTCATCAAACAAACCACTCTGTTTGCATTGTATCACATCATCTCCAAAGCAGCCGGCTATTGCCAGAACCCTTTTATGATATTTCTTTGCAAGGGATGCGACACCTGCAGGTGTTTTTCCCATTAATGTCTGTGCATCCAGTCTGCCTTCTCCGGTGATCACAAGATCAGCCTGTGTAATCTTTTCTTCTAATCCGATCTCATCTAATACAATGTCAATCCCCGGTCGCAGCATACCATTTAAAAACATCATAAAAGCATATCCTATGCCACCTGCCGCTCCTGCACCCGGTGTATTTCTATTCCCCTTGGGGTGTATTCGTTTTTTGTCCTGCCAGGCAGTATCTTCTACGAGATTTGCAAATTGCTCCATTGCACTGTCCATCTTATCTGTCTCTTTTTCTGTAGCACCCTTTTGAGGACCATATATCCTGCTGCAGCCTGATACACCAACCAACGGATTCTTTACATCACAGGCAATTTGAAATTGACACTTCAAAAGATTCTCTGATACATCTTCTGTTCTAATATTAACTATCTTTTCTAATCCTTTTGCACCGAAAGGGACTTCCTTTCCCGATACGTCATAAAAATGATAGCCCAATGCCTGTAACATCCCAACTCCGGCATCGTTTGTTGCACTTCCTCCGATTCCGATAATAAATCTGGTACATCCCTGACGAATCGCATTCTGTATCAATTCTCCGACACCATACGTCGTTGTATGCAAAGGATTCCGCTTTTCTTCCGGCACAAGCGGTAGTCCGGCAGCTTGTGCCATTTCGATTATTGCGGTCTTTTCAAAATTACGTTGATACCACAGATACGATGCTTTAATCGGATTTCCGAGCGGTCCGGTTATCATACAGGTACATCTTGTCACTTTTTGCTGATAGGTTAATGCCTCCAGAGTTCCCTCTCCTCCATCCGCAACCGGATATACTTGTATATTCCATGCAGGATAAATGTTTTGTATTGCCTTTTTAATTGCATTTCCGGCTTCTAACGAAGTCATGCTGCCTTTGAAAGAATCCATTGCAATGATAATTTCTTTCATCTTTTCTTCACCTTCGAACTTTTATATATTACAAAAAATAAATTTCTACCGATATATTTTATCCTATATGCAAAGCTAAAACAACTGCATTTTCTATAGTACCGAAAGCATGAAACATAGCCGAGATCCTTATACCCTAATTTTTTAAGCAATTCGATATCGGCTATATTCTCGCATTCTGTAAAACTGATAAACTCCCATTCCGGAGCCATCTTATTGAGATGCTCATGCAAAACGGTTAGAGCCTCAAAAGCATATCCTTGTCGATGATATTTATAAGAAAAAGTATATCCTAAGGAAATTGTATTATCCTTTGGCTTAACAATTATTTCACCAATCATTTCTTTTGTTTTAGTGTTAGCATCATTTCTTTCAATAAATTGGAAATTATCCATTTCTTTATCCATTTCCGAATTATCAGTTTCAAAATATTACACAAAATACCTCCCATTGCTTAAAACATGAAAAAGGATAAAGAACATATAGCCCTTTATCCTTTTTATAATAATATGTGTTTTATGTATCTAATTTTACTGTAAATGTTCTTCATACCAACAAACTTGAATTTACTGTAATACCCAATCTTCTCTTTTTAGAATGTTTACCTCATTTTCTTCCGTTGTACCGAATGCTGTCTCATAGGTATCAAATCCATAGTGCTTGAAACCACTTTTTTCCTGAACTCTATGAGATTGCTCATTCCACAAGAAGTGACCACAGAAGATTACATCAAGATTAGCGTTCTCAAAGAGAAAACGAATTACTTCTTTCAACGCTTCCGGCATCAAACCTTGTCCCCAATATTCTTTGCTCAGAACATAGCCTATCTCACGGCATTTCTTATTTTCAAATTCCGGGAAGTGAGTTTCATTGTATTTTTCGATCCCAACAGAACCTATTACTTTGCCCTGATATTCGAGTGCAAATGTTTTCTTATGGCTAATGAACATATCAAGAATAATCTTAGATTCTTCCTTGCTTTCATGAGGCTTCCAACCCGCCATTTGTCCGACTCCATCTACTGAAGCGTAGGAATAAAAGTCATCAAGGTCGGATTGCCGCCACGGGCGAATCAACAAACGCTCTGTTTTTAGGATAACATTACTTATATCTATTTCAGGATTCATAGTATTTTACTCCTCTAAATTCCAATTTTCCAATTTAACAAACTTGAATTTTAATTACTTTTTATACGGTTTATAATGTGGATGTTCGGAATTATTTTTCCAAAATGCCTCTATACCGTATTCTCTAATTTGTTGATTTCCTTCCAACCACTGCCGATATACTATTTCTTCAAACAATCCCTGCGTTTTTTTACATGGAAACTCATGGCACTCTCCACAAAAATCAACGCCATGTTTCTTTGTACACTCAAGTAAAAAACACCCTTCAATGCTGCAACCATTATGTTCTGTGCTACGGCAGCCTGAACAAGAAGCACCCGCATATATGCTAAGTACTCCCTCAAAGTTGTTATAGCTTTCTACGGCATTGGGCATATGTACCTCATAAAATTCTTTTATGCCCTCTAAATATTTTAATAATGTTTTAGCCGACACACAAATTATACCATCATTATATGCCGAACAAGTGTGGCACATTAAAGAACATGGTGCAACTTTTTTAATAATTTCACTTTTTTTCATTTTTTTGTATTCCTCCACTAAATTCCGATTGAGATTTCACCTGTTTTAAGAGATTTAATAACTGTTATATTTTGTTATTAAA
>ERZ860148.597-NODE-597-length-28157-cov-4.084691_pt1 | contig 28157 bp, 21 predicted proteins | sample MGYA00509981_ERZ860148 | MGnify/ENA primary metagenome ERZ860148 (study PRJEB30046, sample SAMN00715199) | human gut metagenome | study: EMG produced TPA metagenomics assembly of the A metagenome-wide association study of gut microbiota in type 2...
GGAAGCAGTATATCGAAAATCCAGCCGAAAGGGTTCGTTTGGAGAAGATACCGAAAGTACATTATTACGTACTCTCGGAATTTTCTATTCAGAAGATTCCGGGAACGCATTATTTCGTTTTTTTGTAAATTTATTCTTTTTTCTTTGATCTTGCTTTTGGCATGCTTTATTTTTGCTTTTCTTGTATCTGCTTTTGGCATGCCCTGCTTTTGCTGTTCTTCATCGGCTTTTGATCTGCGTTTTTTTATTTTTCTTCCTCAATAAAAGCACTACTCTGTCTGTTATTATGAAAGAACTCATACACCTGCTTTGCAGCCCGTTCATTCATGGTATCCACCTGTGCCAGCTCTTCTACCGATGCATCGCGGATTTTTTCTAATTCCTTAAAATAGCGCATCAGGGCTTTTCTTCTCTTTTCGCCGATTCCCGGAATATCATCTAAGATTGATCTGACTTGTGTTTTGCTTCGTAACGACCTATGGTATTCGATTGCAAAACGATGTACTTCATCCTGAATTCTGGTCATCAGATGAAATCCCTCGCTGTCAGTCTCGATCGGGATCTCTCTTTCCTGAAAGAACAATCCTCTGGTACGATGTTTGTCATCCTTTACCATACCACAAACAGGAATTGCTAACCCAAGTTTGTCTAATACTTGCTGTGCAATGTGTACCTGGCCTTTTCCACCATCCATCATAATCAGATCCGGGAAACGTGTAAAACTTCCAAGATCGGTGTTCCAGTCTTTCTCTTCGAGATTCTTCCTTTCTTCCAAACCATGCTGAAAACGTCTACTCAGTACTTCTTCCATACTCGCATAATCATCCGGTCCCTGTACGGTTTTAATTCGAAACTTTCGGTAATCGCTTTTCTTGGGTTTGCCATTCTCAAAGACTACCATCGAACCGACTGACTGAAAACCATTGATATTAGAAATATCATACGATTCAATACGTAAGACTCCTTCTATGCCCATCCAGCCGCATATCTGTGCCATTGCACCGGAGGTTCTCTCTTCTTCCCGACGGATCTTTTCGCTGTCTTGTGTCAGAACCATTGCCGCGTTCTTATGTGCAAGCTCCATCAGGCGCTCTTTTTGACCTTTTTGTGGAACGATCACACTGACTTTGCTTCCTCTTCGCTGTGTCAGCCATTCTTCAATCAGATGACTATCCTGTATCTCATATTCTACCATGACTTCACGCGGAATAAAAGGTGTTCCGGCATAAAACTGCTTGACAAATGCCTGCAAGATCTCATCATTGCCGTCCCCACCGATTCCCTTCAGATAAAAATGATCCCTGCCGATCATTTTTCCTTCCCGGACAAAGAAAACCTGTACGACTGCTTCTTCATTCGTAGATGCAACGGCAATGATATCCCGGTCTACACCGCCGAAGTCTGTAATCTTCTGGCGAATCTCTACTTTTTTCACGCTTTCGATCAGATCACGATAATTCGCTGCATCCTCAAACTCTAGATTATCGGAAGCTTTTTGCATCTTCTCCTGTAAGACTTCGATCACTTCGCGATAATCTCCTTCTAACAGTTTGAGTGCCTTGTCAAAATTTTTGCGGTATTCTTCTTTGGAAATATAGCCCTGACAAGGGGCATCACATTGTTTGATATGATAATTCAGGCAAGGTCTCTGCTTTCCTTCATCTTTTGGCAATGCCCGGTTACAGGTACGCACATGATAGATCTTTTGCGCCATTTCTATCGCATTCTTGGCCGTCCCCTGACTGGTAAACGGTCCGAAATAACGTGATTTGTCTTTTTTTTGCTGGCGGCAATAGATCAGGCGCGGATAATCTTCATATACCGTTGCCCGTATAAACGGATAGGTTTTATCATCCTTTAACATTGTGTTATACTTTGGCAGATGTTCTTTGATCAGGTTATTTTCCAATACCAAAGCTTCCACTTCCGAATCGGTGATAATATATTCAAAATGATCGATATGCGAGATCATCTGCTGAATCTTTGGTGTAACACGACGGCTGCTTTGAAAATACTGTCGCACGCGGTTCTTGAGGCTGATCGCTTTCCCGACATAGATGATCGCATCTTTTTTATCATGCATCAGATAAACACCGGGCTTTGCCGGCAGCTTTTTTAACTCTTCTTCTATATTAAACATCTTGTTCTCCCAGACATTGTGATCGTTGCGATTTTCTATTGCTTTTTATCCTATATAGTATACATTTTTTGTTCGTCTTTGTAAATTTGAACTGCTCAATATCCTTTCTCAAAAAAAGAACAGACCGCCAATATCATTCTGCCTGCTACAGAAAACATTGAAAAGTCTGTTCCTTATTTTGGTTATTTTAAATACTTTTTATCCGATTACTTTCTTTTTGCCGTAATCTATTTTCAGGAAGCCCTGTAATCCGATCTCCCGGCTGTCAATACTTTTGTTTTCCGGTCTGTCATGTTCAGCCTATATACTTTTAGCCTATCTTTTTTTCTCTTCGCTCTATCCTAAAATCTTTTTCAGATCCTGCTGTGGTGTGCTGGTAGGCGAGATTGCATAATGCTCTACCAGATATTGCAATACATTTTGTGACAGGAATGCCGGAAGTGTCGGTCCCAGATAAATATTTTTGATTCCGAGATGAATCAGTGTCAGCAAAATACAAACTGCTTTCTGTTCATACCAGGAAAGGATCATCGAAAGTGGCAGTTCATTGACATCACATTCAAATGCTTTCGAAAGTGCAATCGCAACCTGAATGGCACTGTATGCATCGTTACACTGTCCCATATCCATAATGCGTGGCAGACCATTGATCTCGCCAAGATCCAGATCATTAAAACGATATTTCCCACATGCCAGAGTCAGAATGATCGAATCTTTTGGTGTCTCTTTGACAAAGTCTGTATAATAATTTCTTCCGGCTCTTGCACCATCGCAGCCACCGACTAAGAAGAAATGACTGATATCTCCGGCTTTTACGCCCTCGATGACTTTATCAGCAACGCTAAGCACTGTGCCATGACCAAATCCTGTCATCACGTATTTACCGCCATTGATACCGCTTCGTTCCTGATCTTCCTGATATCCGCCAAGTTCTAATGCTTTTTCAATGACCGGTGTGAAATCTTTCTTATCATCAATGTGTACGATTTCAGGATATGATACTACTTCTGTAGTAAACACACGATCCGCATAACTTGGTTTGACTGGCATCAGACAGTTTGTTGTGAACAGAAATGCACCCGGTACATTTGCAAATTCTTTCTGCTGGTTCTGCCATGCTGTTCCAAAGTTCCCTTTCAAATGAGCATATTTTTTCAGTTTCGGATAACCATGTGCCGGCAGCATTTCACCATGTGTATACACATTGATCCCTTTTCCTTTTGTCTGCTCTAAAAGCAGTTCTAAATCCTTGAGGTCATGACCACTTACCACAATAAACGGTCCTTTTTCAATCTGTAAACTTACTTTGGTCGGTTCAGGTGTTCCATAGCTGGTGGTATTTGCCTGATCGAGCAATGCCATACATTGCAAGTTGACTTCTCCTACTTCGAGAACAACCGGCAAAAGCTGTTCCATGCCAAGCTCCTGACTAATCGTTTGTAATGCTTTATAGAAAAATGCATTGACTTTTTCATCCCGGTATCCAAGCATTTCTGCATGATAAGCATACGCAGCCATACCACGTATTCCAAATAAAATTAAGGATTTCAGGGAACGAATATCTTCATCGGCATCCCATATCTGCTTCATATCATAATCCGTAGCTGCCATACAGCCACACTGACTTGCAAGCTCCTGTGTCCTATCGTGGATCTTTTGGATCATTTCAAATATGGTATTCTGATTAAAATTCACATTTGTGATCGTTGTAAAAAGTCCCTCAATGATCAGGCGGTCTGTCTCCGGTTCGTTTGGACATCCTTTGCAAGTATTTGCTAAGGCGATCATGGCTCCCGTCAACTGATCCTGTAACGCTGCTACTTTGGCATCTTTACCACAAACTCCAGCACTGCCGGTACAACCTGTACATCCTGCTGTCTGTTCACATTGAAAACAAAACATCTTTTTTTCCATTTTTTCTATCCTTTCTTTGGATTCATGCTTTGACAAATAGTATCATGCCCTAAAAAGCATTTATTCTTTCACTTTTTACAAAAGCAGTGTTTCATCCGCTTTTGTAACGTCAGGTAGAATTTGCCTGATCTGTTGTCTGATCTGTCTTTCGCATGAAAATGTGATTGATTTGATAGCTGCATTATGTCATAATTCCTACAAGAAGAATGTTGTTATAACAACAAACAGGAGATTTTTATGAAAAACATTGATTTTTTAATGACAACCCCTCTCTGGAAAGGGCTGAAAGAAGAAGAAATCGAAGCCATTTTACCCTGCCTTCGGTCAGAAGAAAAATTTATTAAAAAAGGGGAATTTGTTTATCGGATGGGCGATCCGATCTCCTCTCTCGGAGTCCTTTTGCAAGGAAAACTTTCGATTGAGCATGATGATCTCTGGGGTAACAAAACAATTCTCAGCATGATCACCCCCGGAAACATTTTTGCCGAAACGTATGCCTGTGTACCTGGTGAACCGCTTATGGTCAATATCGTTGCGATAGAAGACAGTCGTATTCTCTGCCTAAATATGCTTCATTTACTGACAACCTGCGAACGTTCCTGCCCGCATCACAACAAATTGATCCGTAACCTTTTAGCGATCCTCGCACAAAAAAATTTGCATCTTTCCCGCAGAAGTTTTCATACTGCTGCCAAAACCATACGTGCAAGACTGCTTTCCTATCTGTCATACGAAGCTTCCAGACAAGGAAGTCTTTCTTTTGACATTCCATTTAACCGCCAGCAGCTTGCGGATTATCTGAATCTGGACCGCAGCGCATTGTCTAATGAACTCAGCAAGATGCAAAAAGAACAGATCATTATCTGTCATAGAAATCATTTTTTGCTGCATACGGATTCTTTTGACGAAATGGATTTTTAAATGTTTTGATCTTTTATTACAGTATCATGTAAAACAATCTGGCTCTTTTCATGCAATAGATTTTTAAATATTCTGCTGCTTTTTGAAACAGTAATCAGTTATTCTATTACTTTTTGAAATGGTAATCATTTTTAACACAATTTACAGCAATGATTACGAATTCTTCTGTACAGAATGCAAAATCAATTATATAATAAGAGAATATGCTGCATAAAAAACAGAAAGGTATTTTTTATTTATGATTATTACAATTATTGAAAAAGTGTATTCATTTCTTTGGGGAGATCTGATCACATTGCCATTACCGGGTGGCGGAACACTCGGCATTTCTCTTTTAATCCTATTATTGATCCCAACCGGCATTTATTTTACGATCCGTACAAAATTTCTACCGATCCGTTTATTTCCTGATATGATCAAGGCTCTGCTGGAAAAGAAAGAGGACAAAAGCAGTCTGTCTTCTTTGCAAACGCTATTAGTCTCAACGGCTACCCGTGTCGGCATGGGAAATCTTGTCGGTGTGGTTGCCGCAATTTCTGCCGGTGGTGCCGGGGCAGTCTTCTGGATGTGGATCACGGCTTTGATCGGTTCTTCAACAGCTTTTATCGAAGCAACGCTGGCACAGTTATATAAACAAAAAGATCCTTTATATGGCGGATTCCGGGGCGGTCCGGCATATTATATCCATGCTTTTATAGAAGAAAAACAGAAACGGCATAAGAAAAGAAATCTGCTCTCTGTACTATTTGCGATTTCCGGTCTGATCTGTTGGTGCGGTATCAGCCAGGTCATCAGCAATTCGGTTGTATCTTCTTTCAAAAATGCATTTTCGATTCCTCCAATCTATACCGTTGTTGTATTGGTGATTCTGTCAGCCATCATTGTTCTTCGCAAAAATGCGACGGTAAAAGTATTAGATATGATGGTTCCTGTTATGGCAGTTTGTTACTTTACAATTACCATTTTGATCATCGTTTTGCATATTCATCTCCTTCCAAGTATCTTTTCACGGATTATTCATGAGGCTTTTGGACTGCGTCAGGTGGCTGCCGGTGGTTTTGGTGCAGTTTTGATGAACGGTATTAAGAGAGGACTTTTTTCTAATGAAGCCGGTTCGGGTTCTGCTCCCTGTGCCGCAGCCGCAGCAGAATGTGACCAGCCGGTCAAAGCAGGACTGGTACAGGCTCTCGGTGTTTTTATCGATACGATCGTTATTTGCAGCTGTACTGCCATGATCATGCTTCTTGCCCCCGAAAAACTCGTCAAAGGATTACAGGGCATGGATCTTTTACAGGCTGCAATGAAATACCATCTTGGAGATTTCGGTGTTATTTTTATTGCCGCAACCTTATTTCTGTTTAGTCTGTCTACGTTCCTTGGCATTCTTTTCTATGCCAGAAGCAATGTCTCTTATTTATTTGGTGACAAATGGATCTGGCAGACTGCCTATAAGGTTCTTGCCTTGATCATGCTCTTTATCGGTGGACTTGCCGCCTATACATTTGTCTGGGATCTGGGAGATGTCGGAATCGGATTAATGACCATCTTTAATGTAATAATCCTGTATCCACTTGGCGGTAAAGCTTTAAATGAATTAAAACTGTACGAAAAAGAAAAGAAAGAAAAAAGGAACTAAAAAAGTGCAAAGCCTGCGCTTTGCACTACAAGAATTGCAATAGCAATTCTTGTTGGTATACCACTACTGTACGAGCAATTTCCCAGTCCATAAAAAGTGCAAAGCCAGCACTTTGTCAAAAGTTTAATATTCCATTAAACTTTGCAAGAATTGCAATAGCAATTCTTGTTGGTGTGCCACTACTGTACGAGCAGTTTTCTATGTGCCACTACTGTACAAGCAGTTTCCTATCTTCTCTGACGGTATTTTTTACGGATATATTGTCCGGCTTTCGACAAGTCTTTCTTGGTCCATGCACCGGTCTTTTTGCAGCCCGGCCGAAGCAATGCGCTGGATTCATTTTTATTCGACAGACTCCAGCAAAAATAGCTGACATTTCTTTTATCCAGTCTTGTAAGCCAGCGGCTGGTGGAACTTGTACTGATTGCACCATTTCCACTTGCTGCTGTCATACCAAATTCCGTGACAATCACGGGAATCCCCTTTTTTCTCGCAAGATCTAACTTAGCAGGCAGATATTTATTATGACTCCATTCATTTGCATAAAAATGCAAAGAATACATCACATTTTTTACATTTTTGAGTGGACTGTCTGCGACCTCCACATGCGTGCCATCCGATCCTAACTGTGACCATGTAGGCGTTCCTACGATCACGATCGCTTTTGCATCCTTTTTCCTAATCACTTTAGTCACCGACTGCGCATAAGACCGGATCGTTTTCCAACTGCATCCGTTTGGTTCATTGCATATCTCATAAAGAACATTTTTCTGCTTTTTGTACTTGGCTGCCATTGTTGCAAAGAAACGCTTTGCTTCTTTGATATGCTGTTTCGGGTTGCCATCACTCAGGATATGCCAGTCAATGATCACATACATACCAAGCTTTGTCGCATATTGTACTCCCTCTTCCACTTTTGTCCGAAGGGCTTTTTTGTCTCCGCCGGAACAGTAGCCGTTGTATTCAGAGGTGTACATAGCAAGACGGATTGCATTAACTCCCCAGTCATCACGAAGTGTACGAAAAGCCGCTTCGTTCACATAAGGCGAGCCAACATCCCAGTTGATGCCATGCGTACTGACTCCACGCAGTTGAAATTTCTTTTGCGACTGATCGACCAGATCCACCCCTTTGACAGAAAGCCTGCCATGCCGGGCAAGAGGCGTCTTTGCATTCATCTGGCTGGCTGTTGCTGCCGTGCCGGACATGCCAAACATTCCGCTTCCAATACACATTGCAAAAATAAGACCGATTACAGCTATGATATGCTTATTTTTCCGTTTTTCCTTATACGTTCTTTTCATGTTGATCCCCCAATATACTTAATATACTCTCGGAATCTTCTGAACGAAAAGTTTCAAGATGGATTTTTGATATACTGCCGAAAAATTCATTTTGAGAAGATACCGTGAGTACATCTTATAAAAAATATAAGGTGTCAAAAACTTTTTCAAATATCCGATTTCGCTTCGGAAAAGGTTTTACAACAGAACAAAATCTTTTGCAAAACCTTTGTTTCCAAATGATACAGCTTATCTTCTAAAATTTCTGACACCTTATATTCTAATGTATTCTATGATTCAAGTGAATAATAAACAAGGCAACTCGCAGCAATTAACCAAAATAACCCTGCGACTGTTTGTCACTGTCTTTTGCCTGTCCGTATGTCTTATAATGTTCAATGACTTCTGCCATCTGCTCATCCGATAAAACATTCGGAGTACCGATCGCCATCGCACGCCATTCAACCTGTGCACACCATTCGCATGTCAGGGCAACTGCAAATGCTTTCTCTAAAGAATCACCATATGCTACCATACCATGATTTGCCATCAAAAGTGCCTTGCTGTCAGACTTGCGGAGACAATCACGAACTTTTTGTGCCAGTTCCGGTGTACCATATGTCTCATACGGAACGGTTGGAACCGTTGCAACACCTGCATCTGCGATCGCATAATGTGTTGCTTTCAGATCCACTCCTGCACAGGCAAGTGTTGTACAATACATAGAATGTGCATGAACAACTGCACGTGCATCCGGTTTCTCTAAATAAAATGCTGCATGAAGTCCGCTTTCGCTTGATGGCTTACATTTGCTGTCAACCACATTTCCCTGAAGATCCATCACAACAACATCCTCTGCTTTCGTCTGTGCATAAGGCACACCGGATGGACTGATCACCATATATCCGCTCTCCGGATCATACATACTGATATTACCTGCTGTACCAATCGTAAGTCCTGATGATATCAGCTTGTTTCCATACTCAACGACTTTTTGTCTTAATTCTTCTAATAACATAATAATCCTGTCCTTTTCTCCATATTTGTCAGTGCTTAACTGCTCTTTTCATTCTACCATGTTTGATTAGAATACACAATGATTTTCACTCTTCTACATATTCCCGGTACAGTTCACATACTCTGTCCTGCATTTTCTTTACAACATCTTCCGGTTCGATCAGCTTAATTCCTGCTCCCAATCCGATCAGCCAGCCAAAGAAATTATTGCTGACGGCAACATCTGCAGTTACTCTGAAATGGCTGTCATCTTCTTTTCGCATCTGCACATCTCTTCCAAAGCGATCTAATATCACTCCGGCAAATTGATTCTCACAGATCATCGTGACAGATTGCACTTCTCCATCAAACATGCTGAACCTTTTCTTGGTATAAGCTGTAATATCCATCTTTTGAAACTGCGCACGTCCTTTTCTTGGTTCTGTAAGCAGTCCGATCCGGATCATCTTGTCAACACGAAAATGTTTCAAAATACCAGCGACACTATCATAACCAACCATGTAATAATTTTCATGATCCCAGACAAGCCCCCACGGTGAAATCTGATAAAATGCCCCATCATGACGCAATTCCATTTCTTTATCCACATTCCATTGATAATATTGAAACTCTATCATCACATTTTTATCAATTGCACTATGTATAATGTCAACATTATAATAGATACTTTCATTCATCGTCTTGATCCTGCCATGCACATAGACCTGTCGGTTCAGTTTCTGTGCATCATATTTGCTGACAAATCGCTCTAATTTTTTGATTAATTGGCGGGATTTTTTCTCTGTAATGAACTTTGATGACTGTACTGCATCTACAAGCAGCTTAAGTTCTGCAAGTTCCAGCTCTCGTGCGCCAACATAGTAGTACACAGTACGGTCTCTTTGTTCCCGCTGAATGTCGATCCCATAAAACCGCAGTAATTCAAAATCCGAATAAATACTTTTTCGCTCTGCACTAATGTCATACGCTGCTAATTTGTCAATGATCTCTGCCATGCTCAAACCGTGCTCATCATCGGTATTTTCCAGCATGATCTGCATTAAATATAGTAATTTTAATTTCTGATTCGTACTTTTTGCCATAATCTCCTCCATTTTTCATTTCTCTTATCCGACTTTATCTTCTACAAGTTCTTCACTTTTCAAAAGATGCATCTTTTTCTCTTCGTTTTGAGAAATGAAAACACCTCAACGATGATTACTTTGTCAGACTAATCATCCATTTCGTCTTCCCAGTCGTCATAGGCTTCATCATATCCATAATCATAAGCAGATTCACTTTTATCATTTCCAAATTCATCTTCAGCATAATCTTCAGCATAATCATCTGCGTAATCGTCCGGATTATCATAGTCATACATATCAGAATTAATACTGTTTTTTCCTTTTCCGGAATATGACTTGCTATATGAACTGCCGTTATTTCTTGTACTGCCATAAGAAGGAGATTCTGTTGGCTGAGCAGATGGGGACGGACTGCTTTGGAAAGATGAATGATGATCAGAATACGTTTTACCTGACGATTTATGCCGATAGCAATAAATGCTATCTTCCGCACGTTCATTATCGCAACCTGTGTAAAGGCATTTTGAGTTTTCTCTATCTGCGTCTCCGATCGCACTGAACACAGCTATCATTACAATAATTCCTATCAATCCTAAAAATATCGGCATTCCTGAATTATTCTTCATGTTAACGACCCCCAATCCTCATATAAGCAATTTCTCTCTTGTTTTTTTATTTAATTGTATTATAAAAAATAAGGAGTCCAATAAAAACACCTCGCAAGTAAAACTTATGTTCTAAAATTTCCTTTTTTCAAACAATCTCTAATCTTCCCGTTTCTTCCCCCAGAAAAACAACGCAACCGTTCCCGGTCCGGTATGACTTCCGATCGTTGTACCAATATAATTGATCTTTACCTTGCCATTAAGCTTTGGGAATCTTTCTTCGACTAATCTTGCAACTTCTTTGGCATCTTCAATGCAGGCAGATTGTGAAATATAACATTTTCCGGAATAATCCAGTCCATCCTGTGCATTTTCTTCCATCCTGTCAACGATCGCACGAATAACTTTTTTCTTGGTACGGATCTTAAATCTTGGGATCAATCTTCCCAAATAATCCATATTTAACAGCGGACAGATGTTTAGAAGCGATCCGATCGCACCTGCGGTCTTTGATATTCTGCCACCCTTGATATAAAATGAAAGATCTGTAGAAAAGAACCAATGATGCACATTGAGCTTATATTCTTCTGCCCAGTTATATAGTTCTTCTATCGTCTTACCATCCTTACGCATTGCAGCAAGTGTATCCATAAGCAGTCCATAACCGGAAGAAGCTCCGAGCGAGTCTACAATGAAGATCTTGCGGTCAGGATATTTCTCTGACAATTTTTCTTTTGCAATATTTGCAGAATTAACCGTACCGGAAATGCCGGAAGACAGGCACAAATGCAACACATCTTTTCCATCTTTTAAGAATCCTTCAAAATATTCCTCATACTCTTCTGCGTTGACCTGCGATGTTTTTGTATCTGCCCCCTGTGCCATTTTCTGATAAAACAGGTCAAACGGCATCGTCTGACCGAGATCGTCTGCATATTGTTTTCCATCCATTTCATAATGAAAACAAATATATTTTACATCCATCTCTTCGAATTGTTCCTTTGTCAGATCTGCTGTAGAACAACAGCTTAAAATATAATCAGCCATAACATTCTTCCTTTCTGCTTACTCCATTTTTTTGCTATTCATACTCTGATATGCCTATTACAGGCTAACCTTCTTATCCTAATTAAACTATAGCATATTACGCGTCATAAATTCAATAAAAACACTATCCTCAAGAGATTACCTTGTGTCTTTTTTCTCGATATGATATAATTTATAAAAATTTTATTTATATAAGGAGGAGGCACTTAAATGCATATTTCAAATTTTCAAAACTATTCTGATATCAAAAGATCTAATATTTCTATATTGCTAGGCTATGGATTAATGAATGTTATTCTTGTCATATGTTATCTGCTAGAAGTTCTAAAAGGCAGCCGTACCATTTCCTATTATATTATTTTCTGTATTTTAGCGTTACTTCCTTTTCTTGTAACCGTTGCAGAATACAAACACAACCCGGAATCTGAAAAGATCAAGATCATGTTGCCAATCGGCTTTGGTATTTTTTATTGTTTTATCATTTTTACAACATTTTCACCGGTAGCATATGTCTATTCTCTGCTTATAGCAGCATTGTTAATCTGTTATGGCAGTCCCCGATTGAGTGCACTTTATATGTCAGCAACATTTCTTGCTAATATTGTTCAGATTGTATATGGCTTTTTCACCAATCATTACACATCTAATGATTTGCCGAATATTGAAATCCGAATTGCATCTTATCTTCTGTTTTCTCTTTATCTGATCGTGAGTGCAAACAATATCAATACCTCTAATGATAAAAAACTAAAAACCATGGAGCAGGATAAAGAGCAAATTTCAAATATGATGAATCAGCTCATGGCTGCATCAAAACAACTTGCAACAAGTATAGGGATTGTTTCCGAAAAGATGAATATACTGGAAGCATCTACCAATCATACAATGGCATCAATGCAGGAAGTTACGCAAGGAACAACAGACACTGCTGAATCGATCCAATTACAGCTGGAAAAAACAAATCAGATTCAGAATACAATAGAACAAGTCAAAAACAGATCTTCTGTTATGACAGAAGCGTTAGAGGATACGCGTGCTGAATTAAATTCTTCCCGCGAAAATATTGATACACTAATTGATCGCACAAAGATATCTAATGATGCAAATGAAAATGTTTCAAAAGAGCTTGAAGAACTTAACACATATACCGTTCAAATGCACTCTATCATTGAATTAATCGATAATATCACTACACAAACAAGCTTACTTGCATTAAATGCAAGTATTGAAGCAGCCAGAGCCGGAGAAGCAGGAAGGGGATTTTCCGTTGTTGCTTCCGAGATTTCAAATCTTGCTACTCAAACACAAGATGCAACAGTTGATATTACTACATTAATTGAAAATATTTCTAAAGAATTAGAAGAAGTGATTCGTGTTATTGCTCAAATGATTGAAAATGCAAAGGAGCAAAATAAAGCTGCAAGCAACACTGCAAAGAGCTTTTCAGCCATTGCAGATAAAACCACAATGGTGTATGAAGAAGCAGCACAAATGAAATCCATTGTTGCAGAACTTACTAACGCAAATAATATTATTGCTTCCGGTATAGAAACAATATCGGCAGCTACAGAAGAAGTTACTGCTCATTCAAACGAAACTTATGAAATCACCTCCGAAAACACAAAAACAACTGCCGAGATCGGTCGAATCATTGAAGAACTTGACCAGATGACAAAAGATCTGACAACACTAAATGTCTAATCTTTCATCGGTCACTTTTATGGCACTTCTGCCATTATGATATAAAATCCGTCTTTTAAAAAAGGTATCATGAATCGTTTTTACTGCCTCATGATACCTTTTCTTTTATTGCTAAAACATTATATCTTACGACCAATCACAACTCTACAGGGATGATTTACCCAAAATCGTATCTTCTTTCTTTTAACATCATTGTGTGATTTTAATATATTAACAGCAGATCCGTTTTTATTCATTTGATATACGTACATCTTACTTTTTTTATCTGTATGTGATCGCTGATAACCGAGTTCTATCGTTATTTTTCCTTTTTTGATACTACTTATTTTTTTCTTCTTTGCATCTATAACAGAAAACTCATACGCAAAACGTTTTCTGTTGGTTTTCTTTATCTTTGACAGAATTTTTTTAGAACCTATCTTTTTAAGGGTCAAGGACACCTCTTTTGCGGTCTGTTTCCTAATCGTTCTCAAAGCCTTTAAATCCAGTGTGAGTCGCATATTTCCATTGTCCCATTGTAGTTCCCGGATCTTTTTATCTGTCAAATAATGCAATGTTGCGCGATCTAATCTGCATCTCAGATTCTTTCTGTTTTGCATCTTAAATCTAACTTTTATAACAACCTTCCTTCTCTGCTTCGCAGTCTCCTTTTCTACTTTTTCAATCGCTCTCTTTACAAAGCTATAATTATTCTTTGCATATTTCTTTGCAAAAGAAGACTTTATTATAACAAGGATTTCTGCTTTCTTTTGTGACGTATTCTTATTTTCCAATATTGTTACACTCTGTCCATCCTTAGATTGCTCTGTGGCTTTTGTCGATACGGTCGGAACTGTCTCTCCCGGTGTAACCGTTGGTGATGTAGTCGGTACTGTACTAGCGCTTGGTGCAATTGTTGGGGACACAGTCGGATTCTCGCTTGGTGTTACCTGTGAATCTTTCTTTTTCTGATAATAATATGTAACATCTGTTTCTGCTTCTGTCACAGTGATCTGGTCCTGATTCACACTATTTCCCACATAAGTATAATCCGACAGATCCGGTTTTCTTAAAACATATGTTGTATTTGCAGGTACATATACCATAGCTGTTGCTGCATCCGGGATCACACTGCTTGTTCCGTCTGCATTCTTCAACTGATAATGAATATTGACTGTATTCCAGGTCTGTCCGGCTGTTTTATCTGTGGCCAATACTTTTCCTGTATCAATATCAATCACTTTTCCCTCTAATATATCACCTTTGACCAAACCTGAAACATTGCTAAAAACAATGGAAAGAGACTCTCGCGCTGCATCCGGATCATACCAATTACTAAGTGCCGGTATTGTAAATTCTTTTTCTTCATGATATTTGATCGTAATACCATTTGCATCTTTAATACTAAAGCTCATTTTCAGATGTTGTTCCTGATTGACCATATTTTGCACAACAGTACGAAATTCCAAATCTTTTTCATTTGCTTTTGTAATGTTTTTCTCACTAATCCTGTATTTTTCGCTATCACGATCCAGTGTACCGGTTCGACTATGCGGGGTTGAAATCTCCGGATCAGCTACATATAACTTCTGAGGACAACTGACATAATCCGTATTATTTAATTTTCTTGCCAGCTCCATTTTACATACTTCGCAAAAAGGCTGTCCTGCCCATCTCATCATACATTCACGACTTGGTGCAAACGCTGTCTCGGTTCCGGCCATTGTGATCCCGGTTCCCCGAAAGCCAAGCAATTTACTCCACTTAATACTATCTGCGTCAGAAGTGGCAGAAGTATTTGGTTTATTGGTATATCGCTCATACTCATCTCCCAGACCGCCAATACTGTGAGAAACCTCATGAGTCATAGCAGTACCACTGCTGTTATCTTCTGAATTCGTTGAAAATGAAAAAAGTGAATTGATCGATGCTCCAAAATCGCCATTTGTATTGGAAAGTATATGAATTGTTCCAACACTGGCTCCTGCGTCTAAATACTTTTTTTCCATTTCCTCCCTCAAATCTTTCGCTTTTTGATCACCACCATTGGAAAATCCAATCGCTTTTCCAAATAGCCGAAGGTGAAAATATGTATCTACACTCTTTCCGCCATATTCGCTTATCCCAGTTTCGTTTGAAATGGTCTGTATTGCATAAATATTGATACGATCAGAATATTCTTTATAAGGCGACCATGTCAGCATTCCCTGTGCCTTTTGAGTCGCATCTTTCACAAATTGATCCTGCTGTTGTGCCGTATATCCGTCCCCCATGATCACAATAACAAAATTTTCCTTATCATTTCCTGTCTTATGGATCACATGAACCGGAAATGTTGTTTTTGGTGATTCTGCATCTTCAATTGCTGTTGTCTGAGCAGTATGTGTCTTGACTGTCATTTGATTCGCACTTGTCTTGCCTGCTGCCATTGCCGTACCAGAAAATGGCATGGAAAAAAGCATCGTTATTCCAAGCATAATGGCTTCTAAGCGTTTTACATGTTTCTTCATTTTTCTACCCGGTATCTTATAACAGACTATTCCCCCATCTATCTAACAGTTTCTTATAAAGATACCTTTTCCTTCCTATCATTTTTATCAGCCGGGATGAATTACCGGAGTGTAGGGGATATTTGTTTGATACTTTTATATCAGTTTTGAATAATATACTGTCAACTTTTCTTTGTCTCTTTTGCTATACACTATAAAACATAATAATCGTATTCATCTACCATACACTAAAATGTGTCAAATGTAACGCTTTATGATGCAAAAATCCCAAAAATTTAAGAAACCTGAATACTTCATGTTTTGTCTGTGAAATATTCAGGTTTCTGATAAATCGGGGTAGCTTGTTTTTCTGAACCGGTTACAAGAATCAGATTATAACTCTGTATACGAGATTTGATATTCAAATATTCTGATTCTTTTATCGGCATGTACTTTTGAAAGAAGTTCCTGTGTCGGATGATTCAAACAAATAATTCCATATACTTTCTTTCCTTTGAACTTTTCACTTTGTTCAAACCATGCAAGATACTGTGTAATCTGCTCATACACATCGTCATATCCACTATCCTTCTTTAATTCGACAACATATAAATTTCCATTTGCATCCTCGCATAATAAATCTAGTCTTCCTACAGGAATATTATATTGTCGTCCATATTCCCCTTTGCGTTTATAGACTTTAAGATATTTCCCAAATACCTGCATCCCGCTTTCTATTCTAGCTGTCAGCTCTTCTTCTAACAGTTTTTCTTTTGAAAACTGCCGGTGTTTTGCTGTAGCTTCTAACTGTCTTTCATTTAAAGGCTGGGAATGTTTTATTTCACCTTCTAATGACCTTTCATTAGAAAAACGCTGATGTTTTATTTTACTCTCTAACTGTCTTTTCTTCAAAGGCTGCTGACACTTTGCTCCATTCTCTGACAGCCTATTATTTGTATACTGCTGACAACGTTTTATTTCATCCTCTGATGAAGTTATTCCAAAAAGATCGGCAGTATCGGAATCAGATTCTATAATTGTATCGGACTTGACCGACAGATCTTTTTTATTTAGCCGGACATTGTGATCATCCAGTCTCTTTACTCTCTCCTGAATCGCTTTTGCAATCTTAAACTTTTTAGAATTTACGAATTTCTTTGCATCTGCATTTCTACCAAGTGCAATCAAAACACGCACATAATTATTCGCAGCATATGGCAAATCTTTCTTTGCATCCAGGCACTGTCTGAATAACTCTTTCGCTTCTAAATACTTTTTCTGTTTGTACAAGGAATATGCCAGATTATTCAAAGTAAATGGAATATCAGGAGCAAGCTGATAGCTCATCCGATAATATTTCTCTTCGTCCGCATAATTTTTAATCTTGCCATTTGACCAGGCTAGCATCCAGTAAATGTCTTCGAGAAAGAAATAATATTCCTGCTGCACTCTTTCAAAACAAGCAATCGCATTATTCCACATTGACATATTATAATATGTATATCCAAGCAATTCATTTGGAGCACGATAGTCAGGAAACTTCCGCATAAATGCAAGCAATCCCTCTATTATCACATCATTGTCACGACTGCGGTAATACAAAGAAAGCGCCTTGCAAAACTCCGGTATTCCTTCTTCACAGTGCATACTATTTACTTCATCCATGATAAAATTCCAGATTTCATCCGGTGCATTTTGAAATGGGACCAAAAGATAATCAAGCACCTGATCTTCCTTTAAAATATCCTGCTTCCATTGCACATGACAAAGCTTATGAATATTGCCTTTGCACTTATTGTACTCTTTTTGCAAATAAAAATAAAATGCCTTGAAAAAAAAGCTGTCGGTTGATACTGCATCCAGCTTTTTGATATTTTCATAAAACGATTTCAGCAAAGAGTCCTCTTCCATTTCCAAAGATATCTGCTCATACTGCGCGAAACCATCTGTCAGCACAAATGCCAATTGATAGCAAAATTTTTGTCTTAGCTGTGCGATCGCAGGATGTGATCGCATGGAATCAAGCTTTGCGGAAATGGCGTCAAAGGACATGGTGTCGGGGAATTCTTGGGAGTAGAGGGCTTCGATGGAAGGGGTGGGGAGGGGTTGGTTTGAAGGAGTGGAATTTGTCATAGGAATGCCTTTCTACTTTGTACTATCTTCTTTACCAACGTAATATCTGCCGGTAGCCAATCAACGGTAGTAAGTTCTTCCCTTACAAGCCATTTAGCATCCTCATGCTCTTTTAGCTCTACATGCTCTGATTTCAATTCACACCAATAACAATTCATTGATAAATGAAAATTGGGATAATCATATTCTACTACATCAATCAGATCTCCAACCAGAATATCTGCATCCAATTCTTCTTTGATTTCTCTGATCAATGCTTCTTGTGGTGTCTCACCTTCCTCTATCTTTCCACCCGGAAATTCCCAGCCACCTGCAAATTCTCCATATCCTCTCTGGGTTACAAATATTTCTTTTTTATCATTCTTTTGTCTTTGGATCACTGCAGCAACTACCTTTATTGTTTTCATTTCGTATACTCCTTGTAGTGTATTCTCAATTCATTTCTTTTATCTTATAATAATGCTCTATTATCTGATGCATTTATATATGGGAAACGAAAATATTTCGGCCTCAACAAATATAAAAATTGCCTCATTGCTACCTGCCTTTTGCCCTCTGTATGATTTTATTCGATATTACTTTGTAAATAACATAGTAAATCATCCCTAACCGGGTGATGCATCTTAGCAACCACCTTACTGATTGGTTTTAATTTTCCTTTGTTATCTTCCTTACGAGCTTCTTTTACATCTATAATATCAAATGTTCCCATATAATAAAAGTTTGATTCTGCATCACTTTTCTTTACAAATAAATGTTTTCTTGGTGCTGTTATGACATCTTTCATATAAGTACTTTCCATACCCATTCCGATTTTGGAATCCCATTTAAAAATCATATTATCTTCAAATACGTCCGCATAATCCGGTTTACCGTCTACATAATTGCGTTCATCTTCTGCCTTCTCTTTATGATATGTAACAAAAATAAACACGTCGTCCTGAATACGCTTCATTCCAAACATAACGGATGACAAATCTTTTCCGCAATTCATCAACAAACTTACATCTCTTCTCGAATATTTTTCATACAATACAAATGGTGAAACAACTTCATTTGTATTCATAAATTTATCATGATAACGTGCCAACCCTACTTTGATAATATCTTCCACCTGACTTCTAAATTCAACATTTCTAAGTAGTTCCCCATACTTAGACACTCTGGTAATCCGGCTTGTTTGATCACATGATATCATATCTATAGTTTCATATTTTTGATACTCCTTCTCATTACTTACAAACTTTCCCTGTAATACTTCTAGTGCACAATTAACCTGATCCTCCATAATATTTTTACGATACTTTTCCTGATATAGTTTTTGAAAAGTTTCTATAGAAATTGTATTTTGACGTAATAACAGTTGAAGGATTTCGAGTTCCTCAGGACGCACCCCACTTAATATTGTTTTCGATAAATATTCAAGGATCAACTTCTCTTGTTCTGTCAATGTGCAACAATAATTCGCTTTCTCCATACTTTCTAAAAATCCATAATATGTTTTATATTCCCTGATAATAACCAATGGATCCACCTCATTGTTACTATAAAAATCATATAGACGTGGGGTTCTCCCAAGTCTGTTTTTAAGCGAAATATAACTTTCACGAATAATTGACTTTATCCCTCTAATGCGATCAATCGAATGAAATATTTTATTCTTTGCTACTTCATCAAAATGAATTGTCGAAGCCCCCGGAATGGTTCGATTTCCGCTGATCACATATTTACGAATCGTATCAGCATTATAAGAACGATCTCCTGATAATGCTACCGGAATCATAAAGTTATTATTATAATTACCAATAAAATCAAGGATTACAACATATTCTTTGCCATTTGCTTTACGTAATCCTCTTCCTAACTGTTGAATAAAAACAATAGGCGATTGTGTTGGTCGCAACATAATAACCTGATTTACTTCAACAATATCTACACCCTCATTTAATATATCAACAGAGAAAATATAATCTAACGGTTTTGTTTTATCCGTCTGTTCACCTTCCTCCATTGCTAATCGCTCAAATGCATTTTGTCTTACTTCTTCTGAATCTTCACCACTAAGTGCTACTGTGCGATAACCCAGATCATTAAATTTCTTTGATAATTCTTTGCATTCCTGTTTACGACTGCAAAAAATCAATCCTTTTACGCGATCGCCACTATATCCGTAATACTCTGACTGCTCAATAATGTGTTTCACACGCTCATCACGTATAAGTTTATTAAACTCTTCTTCCAAAATATTCTTTGCTTTCGTATCCTGCACAACCGATAAATCTGTAATTCCAAAATAATGAAACGGACATAACAGATCCTCTTCCATCGCCTGTTGCAAACGAATCTCATAAGCAATCTGGTGATGAAATATTTCATATATATTATCGTTTGCATCATTGTCCGTTCGCTTATCCGGTGTTGCCGTCATACCTAAAAACAAACGTGGTCTAAAATATTGCATTACTTTTTGATAGGTATTGGCAGAACTGTGATGAGCTTCATCTAAAATAATACAATCAAATTCATCCGGTTTATATTTTTGCAAATGTGCATCTTTATTCAATGTCTCAACAGTCGCGAATACATAATCTTTGCCATATTGATGATAACCTGCCCCCACTAATCCCATAGACACAGCATTACCAAAAACTCTTTGATAAGAATTTTTCGCCTGCGTTGCGAGTGTTGCTCTATGAACGAGAAATAACACCCGTTTAAATCCGAGTTCGCGCATAGCGAAAGCAGATGCATATGTTTTACCGGTACCTGTTGCACTGATCAACAATGCCCTTTGTTCATTATGCTGCAAAATTTTTCGAAGATTTGCGATAAAACGAACTTGCATGCTATTTGGTTTTAATCTATACCGCTCTAATGAAGTGACATTTTCCTCTTGTGCTATCCTTTTTTGCGTTTTGATAATATCATATCTTTGTTTGTATTCTTCATAAAATGTATCATACTCATATGCATATTTCGAATTCCAAAGCTCATCAAATTCTTGTAAAATATCTTCTGCCATTTCTCCCTGAAATGTCGAAACTAACTTCGTATTCCATTCACGATTTGTTGTGAGTGCGGCACTTGTCATATTGGAACTTCCAATAATAATGTGGTATATTTCTTTTTCTTTGAAAATATAGCCTTTTGTATGAAAACCGTTATTTGCCGCTTTTGTATCATACATTTTGATCTTAACATTACTTAATGAATGTAACTTTTTCAATGCTAAAGGTTCGCTAAAATCAAGATAATCAGAAGTCAGAATTTCTCCCGGAATCCCCTTTTTTTCTAACTCTTTTAATGTTTGCAAAAGTGGCGTTACTCCACCAAGTGTAATAAACGCCACACTTATTTGAAACTTGTCACATTTCAAAAGTTCATCCTCGATTACAGAAAGAACTTTCTTACCTTCATTGTAATTATTTGAAACAAAATTCGGCTTATAGGATAACTCTGATGCAACATTTCCGTTAATGTATGCTGTTTCTAAGCCGCTTCGAATGAGTGATATTTTTTCTTCCTGCATGGATAGCCTCCGTTCTCTATTTTAGTCCAATGCGTTTATTATATCACTAATCAGGGGAATGCAACATACTCATTTACGCCCCAGCAAGTAAATTGAAGATTCCCCCCACTCTTGACATAGAACCCAAGTAAAGAACAAGCCACACAAAATCCATAAATACAGAATTTGTTCGCTACTTCTTATGAAAATATCATCTTTTTGTAGCTATACTTTCTTTTCTCCGTTCTTGAGGCAATGTCTTCATTGCCGATTTAATTCTGATAACTTTGTAATATCCCTTCTTTTCAGAATTTTCTTGATAAGAGTCAATCAAATTGTTTTCTTGGAAAGCAGTAAGCAGTTTTTTATTTTCATCATTGATTTCAAACTTAGGTCTACTGCGAGTATCAAATATTTTAATATAATCCGTTAAGTTAAGTATTGTGAGAATCTCTTTTATCCTGTCCCTACATAACTCGGGCATTATTGCTATTAAGAAATCAATCTTTTTATCTCGACTCACCTTGTCTGAATGAAACAGATTGTTTTTTAATTTCTCCGAAACAGAAATTGGGCTATCTATGATGCTTTCTATATTTTTCACTGCATAATTAAATATTTTTGCTTGGATATGATCATCCCATTGCTCAAATGATGAAAACAAAGCCGATAAATCAGATTCTGAAAAATTATTATTAAGAATATGCAGACATACCCCTGGAGAATACTTCTTTCCGATTACCGAAATTTTGTCATCAGAAAATTCAAGCAATTTGATTTTTAGTTCATTACTAATATCCCAAATAAGTATCTCCAACAATTCTTCCTGCGAAAACAGAGCATCATCCATTATATTAATATACTTTTTTATGTTCTTACGGATAAAATAAAATTTCAAGTTTAAATAATTTTCACGCATAAATTTCATGTTGTCCGCTGTCATTCTAATAATATCTGTATCTATTAAGATAGTCATCTTATCATCAGAAATATCTGCGATATCAAAATTATCGTAAACAAACTTCAATGACACCAATATTTGCTTGTACTTTAAGTTATTGATATCATTACATATAATCACACTATCAAATAGTTTTTCTTTGATATCTCCATCATATTCAGTTTTTGAAAAATCCAAATCAATATTACATCTATTAATATAAGAAATGACGCTTTTATTGAGTGTTACATTCCTAAAGTAATTCATAATATTACACTCTGAATACTGTACTACATCGGCATCCAGTAACGATGTCCATAAAGAACTATCTTCAATATCTTTTATAGAAGTAATGGTTGTTCGAAGAGCAGAAATGTATGATTGTTTATGTTCAATAGTAAGATCAGAATTATTTAATATAACAACAACGACCTTTTCGTCATCAAGAATAATTTCTCCACTTATCTGCAAAATAACATCAAAATACTCATTGACATTCCGATTGACATATTGCGTTATTGAAGAATCTGGGTGCGAGTATAATAGCGTGTAATTCTTGTGAAAAAAATTCTCCTCATTCTTTTCCTCTAAAATTTCTCTTTGAATGAGTTGTAAATTTTCTGCATTGATTTCGTACAAAGATCTTTCATATACAGCACGAAACAAATCCTTATTTAATTCTGCATAATCAAAACCTATAAAACATACTCCAAGCAGCGTAAAACAATGAATCAAACTATCAATGTCAGGATTATCTATTGCAAGGTAATCACGCGCATTGGAAATATAGTCACATAAACAATTTTCTTTATTGACTAATTCAATAATATTATCATCAGAATAATAAAGAGAAAAAATCGAATATCTGCGTATTTGATTTTCAGTCAGTAGTCGTTCGCTAAGGGCTATTGAAAATAACTCCGGCCAACTCCTATTTAAGACTTTAATATAGGCTGACAGTTCAACTGTTGTGTCAAAATAAGCACCTATAAATTTGAAATTTTTTGTGTCTTTTAGTTGATTAATCAATCTTACTGTATAGTCGATACGAGAAGTCTGAAGCAAATATGTGAACAGGTCAAAATTGAGAATTTCCTCCTGGTCAAAATCCACTAATCTAAGACGGGAAACCACTAACTTTGGCTCTTTCAATTTATAGGTATATTCTTTGGCTCTTTTATCAGTTACACTTCGTAGGAAAGTTTTATCAACACGACTTAGACTATTCTCGTAAAAATAAGTCATATAGTCGGCATAAGTTTCATCAATATATCCATTGCGAATAAGATATTTTAGGAGATCAAAATATTCGCTACTCTTTATCTCATTAAAATCCGTTACATTTCCGATTTCATTTATACTTGTTATAGCAAATATTGTATTAATGTTATCTCGAGTAATGATTTGATGAAGCTGTTTGTTCTTGATTTCAATTACATCTTGCTCCAAATCAAGGATTTCTTTCTGTAATTCGTCTCTTTCCATTTAACTTATCATTAAGTATCTGTTTACGAGACATATATTCCCTCTTATTATTTTCCCTTAAATAATTCATTATGAAATCAGATAAGTCATTATCATTTTTCTGTAACCAACTATAACTTCTTAAATACTTGTCTGCAAATGCTACATTTAACTCTCGCATAGATACAAGATGTTCTTTTTTTGCCGAAGAAATTCTTTTTTGTCTTTCATCAACTGCCTTTTCGATTTCTTCTATTTCAGAACAAATAAACTCGTCTTTTTTATTGAAAAGCGTATATACAAATCCTTGATTAAGCTGCAAATCAGCAAAATCACGCGGAAATAAGTTTTTATATGCAATAATAGCAAGCATCTTATTACAATCAAGTTCTGTAATATTCAGCCTGTTAAAATAAACTACAAATTCATTATAGATGTTTTTTAAAAGACGCATATCGTCAATGTATAAAGATAATCCTTGTAAAAAACTTTCATCCAACATCTCAAATATTCCTCCTTTTTCGAAATGAGAAATAAACTGATCGTAGGAATTGGAGCTATCAACAACAGGCACAACCGGAATAATATAGTCAAAAAACTTTGTCCTATCTTTGGAAACAAAAATATCATCACGTAACAAATAAAAAAAGCGAAGCACCTTTTTATCTTCTTTTTGAAGTTGAATATTTGCAAGCATATTTACTTCACGAAGCCGCTCGAAAATTTTATTTGCATTAAAACGATCCATATCCTCAAATACAATTACATCCGCGTCAGCATTCTCAAATAAATACAACACTTCATTGAGATACTTATCAAAATAAGAATCATCACTTTCCTCAAAAATTTCAATTTCATTACCTTGCAAGTTCAATTTACGAAAAACATTTTTGTTCTTTTGCACACGTATTAATCCGTATACAATAAATAAAAGTAATGTTACCATTAAAATTCCATCTATCATCAAAGCATATTGATGTGTGGATAATGTTAATATAAATTTAAACCAATTGTTAGGCAGAGTATTTACATAGCTTTTCCATATATTAAAACAAGCAAAATAAATAGCTTCAATAAAAAACATAACCACTTCAATTGTTGGTTTTATGACACTTTTCGCACTTACTTTTTTCTTAACTCTAAAATTAGTCTGCGGTATCTTTTCTGACGGAATTTGATGTATCAGTTGATTAAGTATCTTACCTTCTAATACAGATTCCTTTACTTCCTTCTCACCTTCTTGCTCTGAGGATTTGAAGTGTGCGAGAGAAATATGCAAAAAGTGTAAATCACCATGTTGTTTCTTGTATGAAGCTAAAACACTACTTTTACCTGCACTGTATGCACCTGAAATAGCGACATTTTTTATATCAGAATTATTAAACGCATAATCTATCGCTTCTTCATAAACATTCAAATCCATATTGTCAATCGGTGTTAATCGTTCAAAATAATGTGTTCTTTCTGACGTATTTATCACATCCTTTCTTCGTTTCAATAATTTCCAGAGAAAATCGCCATTTATAGATCTACCTTTCATAAATTGATAAGAAAATCATATCTCTCTAACTATTAATATTCAAATATAAAAGAACCATTTTCATTCGACAAATTTCGACATATTAAATTTACTTCTACCAACTAATGTTATATTACTTGTAACAAATTATCAATGTGCAGTAATGTGCATAGAGTAAAAATACAAATACATATGCTGCAAAAACTGATTTATAACAACCATAAAAAATGTAAAAAACACAATATATTAAAGAAATACTCAATTTTATTGGTCGGAAGAAAGTGATGGAAACAGAAAAAGAAATATGATATGATACAGGAAGTTGAAGTTCTTTGGTCCTGTATAATGCAATATTTGAATCATTTAAGGAATTGGAATATAGATTTGATAACCTGGTGAAATTATTAAATTGCATGACTGAGAAAATGGTTTCATATAGGGTGATAGAGTCAGACATAGAAGAAATACAAAGAGAATATCCAAAAATTTAAAATAAAGGATTTGAAGATTTTTTTGATATAACAAATGATAAAAAGAACATGATTATTAACCGGTATGATACTAAAAATTTTAGACTATTAAAAATAATTTGAATAATTTAAAATTGGAAACATTTAGGAATGAAGATAGTTTTTGCGTTGTGCCTTTTACTAGAAGAAGCATAGAAAGTGCTATTGACTTGAATGGTATCAATCAGTAGCTAAGAGGGAATTATGAAAATGTATGTGATAGTTATGTGGTGGCTCGAAAAACATTTAGTAATAATGTTGGTGTTGGGTATATCACACACATTGCAGAAATATCATTACAGGGATTTTGTCTTATAAAAAAATGAAGGAAGAGGGTGGTATAATGGATTGCAAAAACTTTGCCATAAGAATAAAAATATATTAACATTAACGAATGCTTAGTCAATTCCTAACATTAAATATGATGTACATAGTGCTGATATTAAGTAAAGATATAAGTATCCGAGATTTAATCTCGTTAACAAATTATATATTTTTACATGTGATTAGGAAATATATATAAATGAAGGATATATTGTAAACTCATCTGTAGATTCGGAAGTTGCAACGATGAAATACACATTATTTTCATTAAGAATGACAGAAGATATGTTGATTTGGTTATATCAGCCAGAAAATATGAATGGATAAAAATACAAAGGAGAATGGATAAAATATGTGGGATATTTTTGTTGGAATTTTTGTTGGAATAATATTACTTATGATAGAAAGATTTTTGATTCCTAAAAATGAAAAAAATCATGAAGTTACAAATACCACAGAAAGGGTATTTAAATCTGAGAAGATTATAATTAAAGAAAAGGTGGTATATGTTAATCAGAAAAAGAATGATGGCAATACAGATTCATATATGTGGCTCATAATCATTTTGAGCATAGCTATTGTTGTGGGATACATAAAGTACAGTAAAATAATTTATTCGACTATTATTATTATATCAACGACGATTGGAATTATGACGTTAGGAATGGCTTTCTTCTGTATGAAAAAAGGAATGCAATTTAAAAAAGAGCATAATTTAGTATTAATAATTAATACATTAGCTTTGATTATAGTTCCATACATTATAAATCTCACGACAAAAGCAAACGAGAAACAGGGAATAGATATAGCTAAATTAAAGCAAGAGATAGATTTGAACAATATGTTTGGTTCTGCAGACTTATATGATATATTATTTTTAATGTATCAAATATTGGGTTTGGTCTGCGTTATAATTTATTTGCTCTGTATTCTTATATCAAATTTATATCTTATTTCATTAATTAATATAAATTTGAATAGTAATTGGACTAGAATTTGGTCATTTATATATGCAAAAATTTATAGGTTAGTATCAAAACCTATAACAATTATTATATTAGAGATAACATTCTTAATTATTAGCTACTTGTTTGTGTCAGGGGTAGCTTGGAATTTGTTAGTAACAAAAATTGCTTCTGACCAAACGATTTTTGTCTAGCGGAATATTACTACAAGGCTAAAGACCTTTTATTTATAGATATCTCCTCACATAATAAGTTTATAGACCTCATTCAAAGAAACTATAGACTTATTTTTATGATATAGTTATTAGATACACCAGACTAAAATTGATTCCCTTTGTATCCATTACCATTCTGCTAATGCCACCAACCGACTTCTTTCCATGTGTTTTTGTTACAGTTGTATCGCCTGATATTTTTAAATACTGCGCTATTTGTTCTTCGAAATATCCCATTTTCTGCATCACGCTATTAATCAATCTCTAATCCCACAACAAATAGAACCATTTAGAAAACAATTCCAATGTTTCATTCTTACAATCTTCACGATACTGTCTCACTATTTCCTCTTCCGCATAATATTTTTCCTCAATATCCTTATACTCTGGTATCTCACTAGGAAAATGTAAGGCTCTGCCAAATTTATTTTTCCCTCCTTCTTCAAGTTTTTCACCAAAAATCCCATATTTTGCTTCAAATTCTTTCCCTACATCCTCATGCTCTCGCTGATATGGATTTTTCTTCCGGCACGTATCCTCATTCATTTCTCTAAATAGAAATATCATCTTATCTAGAATTTTATCCCATTCTGTATGACATTCATCATTACAGAAATTTCCATGTTCATCCGCATGCTCTTTTTCTAAACAGCTTGGACTTCCATGTTTTGTATCTTTAAATTGTTGCAGCATATCCGGCATTAGGTTCATAATCCTCTTTCAGTTTGAAATTTCGCTCCCATTCAAGGGCTTCGCTCTTCTTGGCAAAGCCCTCTTGGTTTTC
>ERZ860148.608-NODE-608-length-27920-cov-3.646833_pt1 | contig 27920 bp, 20 predicted proteins | sample MGYA00509981_ERZ860148 | MGnify/ENA primary metagenome ERZ860148 (study PRJEB30046, sample SAMN00715199) | human gut metagenome | study: EMG produced TPA metagenomics assembly of the A metagenome-wide association study of gut microbiota in type 2...
GCTGTTTTATATCTTGTAATAGAAGATGCATATAAGAAAAATATAGATGTCAAATTTATTCTGCCGGATAATAAGGAATATGTTGGAAAAGATGGTGCATATAAGTGCTTTAACTATTATACTGATGAAGAATATCGTAGGTCATTTTTTAAACCAAGATGTATAGCAGGTAATCCTAACACAAAGGAAGTGGAGGATGTATTAACAAAATTTTTGTTTGAATTGGATTTATGTGAACAAGATAAAATTTCAATAATAATTAGCGAATTGATAGCTAATATAAAAATGCACGTTATTAATAGAAAAATAAATTGTAAAGGCTTTATGAGTTCGACTGTTATTAGAAAAAATAGTTCTTTATATATTACAATTGTAAATAATGGTCGAAGTATACGAAATATATTAATAGATAATGGGATAATATTTAATACTGATATAGATGCAATATATTGGATACTCAAGAAGACTAATTCTACAAGAAGGTATGATGAAACAGGAGGGCTGGGGTTGTATCTGGTGAGGAAATATATAAGTGAACTTGGTGGGGATATAATAATCTGTTCAGGTAGCGAGATTATATCATTGGAAAATGGAGGCTACATATTGGAAGATGAAAATTATTATCTAAGAGAAAATAAGTCGGAAATAATTAATGATGCTTTTGAAGGGACATTTATTACACTAAGGATTCCATATAAGAAAAATATGTTTGCTAGTGATAAATCTCAAAATCAAGAGACAGATACTGATTTGATAAATATTTTAAAGGAGTAGAGATATGGATTGTATTAAAGATTTTTTGGATGATAGTTATCAGGCAAAACTTAGAAAATTTGCACAGGGATTGAGCGAAAGGCATGAAGATACAATAGATAGTTATAGAAAATTATTTATAACACATTATAATTATGTCAAATATGGAAATGAAAAATGTAAAGAATGTAGTTTGTTGAAAAGTTGTAAGCAGATAAGAAATAAAATTTCAGACATTGAAGAAAAAGACATAGAAGATTTTTTTAACTGCGTTAAGGAGATATATTTGAAATGGATTAATTCAAACCCAGTTGATGCTATTAATGCATTTGAAGATTTATTAAATAAACATAATTTATTAGGGTATGAAAAAGAACTCAGTAAAGAGCAGATATATTTTAAAGCTCGTAATTCAGACAAAGTATTAACTCGTTGGGATATGTTTCATATACCGTTTAATAAAAGATATTTAATAGGTAATCAAAGGTATAGCCTGACAGGACAGCCAATGTTATACATAGGAAGCTCTGTGATAGATGTAGCGACAGAGATAGATGTAAAAGATATTAATAATTTAAAAGTATCAGTTGTAAGACTTCCTGATAATAATTTTAAGATATATGATTTAAGATGCAGTATATTAGATGTGTATACTGAAATTTCATTTAATAATATGACAGAAAGTGAAAAAAGAACATATACAAGTTCAGATTTCTTTAAAATGATATTGGCATCTGTATGTAGTTTTCAAAAGAAAAGTGAATTAAAAGGGTATAGCTTCTGCGAAGAATATATAATACCACAGATATTAGCTCTTATTTTAAAAAATAATAATTATAATGGCATATCATATACATCTACTAAGAAGTATTATGAATATATTGCGACAAAAAGTGATAATTATAAAGAAAATATTGCAATTTTTACTAAATTAGATAGTGAACATGTGTATGATAGAGAATTATATGATAAAATAAATTTGACTGTTCCAGTTGATATAAGTAAAATTGATATAATAACGGAAGATGAGATTATAGATTTGCTAAAAGAGATTGAAAAATTACATTCACAAGAAAAAATAACATGTTCTCAAAAAATTTATAGCTCATATAAATATATAAGTGATGAAGTGTCAGTTGGCGGCAAGGAATATTCTGATACGGATTATGGAAAAATACATTTATATGAATTATATACAGTGCTTAACAACATTCTTGTGGAATAGGAGATGAATTGTATGAATAATGCTGATAAAAACATAGAATTAAAAGTTAAAGAAATAATAGATTCAAAAATTGCATTTGATGATTCCAATGGAGATAAATTATTTGAAAAAATTATTGAGGTTACCAATGGCAATTCCCAAACTGTAATTTTAGATTTTGATGGTATTGATTTGGTTAATACTGCGTTTTTAAATAATGCAATAGGTAGATTATTTGACAAAGAAGTTTATAATATTGAAAAAAATAGAGTGCTTATTCGTAATATGGATGATACTAAAAAAGATTTATTAAAAGAAACAATATCGAATGCGGTAAAGAGATATTCAGATAGAGTTTCATAAAATATATAATATAAAATATAATAATACGAGGAATGATTATGAAATGTATAGTATTAGCAGCAGGTTATGCAACAAGATTATATCCATTAACAGAGAATTTTCCAAAGCCATTATTAGATGTTAAAGGGAAAAGTATATTGGACTGGCTGTTAGAAGATGTTAAATCAACGGGTATGGTTGATGAAGCTATTATTGTGTCTAATCACAAGTTCTATAATATATTTAAAGATTGGACAGATAAGGCAGATAATTTATCAGGTGCAATGAAGCTTACTCTGTTGGACGATGGTTCAACAGATAATGATAACAGGTTGGGGGCTGTTAAAGATATAGCATTTGCAATTAATAAGTGTCAATTGATCAAGGAATGCAACGAAGATGAGAAGAATGATGGTGTGCTTGTGCTTGCAGGAGATAATTTGCTTGATTTTTCAATTAAAGGATTTCTTGATTTTTATAAAGAAAAACGTGCAACCTGTATAATGAGACATTTTGAGCCATCATTAGAAAAGTTACAGCGTACAGGAGTTGTCGAGGTTAATGATTATGATAAGGTTATTTCAATGGAAGAAAAGCCGGCAAAGCCAAAGAGTAATTGGGCAGTTCCACCATTTTACATATATGGTAAAGATGATTTGCCAGTGATTGTTAATTGTGTCAATGACGAGGAGATTAATCTTGATGCACCAGGTGGATTTATCGAGTGGTTCTGTAAAAAACGTGAAGTGTATGCGTATGAAATGCCAGGAAAAAGGTATGATATAGGTAATAGAGAAAGTCTGGAATGGATTAGGGAGAATTATTAAAAATAATAAACCAAGAGGTTGTTTATGGAATATAGAAAAATATATATTGAGAATTTTGGAAAAATAAGGAGTGCAGAGATTGAGCTTGCTCCTATGTTGCTTTTTGTTGGTGATAATAATAGTGGAAAAAGTTATCTGACATCATTGATATGGGGACTTCAGAATTATGGAAGAACAGAATTTTTTTCACCCAAAAATATGAGAAAAAGCACTTTTTATAAAGAAATTTATGATTGGATTGATAATAACATTGGTAATTCTGTTACTGGAGATTGCAGCTTAGAATTAAAAGAATATGGCGTTATTATTCAGAATTTAATTAATGATTGTCTTGATTATGAAAAGAAGAATTTTGTGAAATGGCTTTTTAATACAGACGAAGTCGGTATAGATAAGATGCAGATAATGATACCGGCTTTAGAGTCGGTTAAAGTTGAATTCAGCATTAAACATAATAAAAAATTACTGGAAAATGATAGCGAAACTGAGCGTATTGAATTAACTATGCAGATAGCTCAAAAAAGAAGAAGAAGCAGAGCAGTATGTCTGTTTTCTGCATTAGATGAATTACATGACGTACACAATATTGAGTTTATGATGTCTGTGCTATGTTATTTCTTATTAGGAACTAATTATTCTAAGGATACATCTATATACCTTCCGGCATCAAGAACTGGTTTTATGTTGACCAAGGATATTATTAATCAGGTAGGAAGAGACAATACATTTAATGAAACACAGGGGAATATTATTACGCCGTTTACACGTCCTATTAATAATTTCCTTACAGTTATTAATAATTTATCGCAATATTCGCAGACAAAGAATGATAAGTATGGTGGTATAGTTGGTTATATAGAGACTGATATGGCAGATGGAGTGATTGCTGTGTCAGATTTACCTAACAAGGAAGTTAGATATGTTCCTAATGGACGAAGCAAAAGTCTGCCATTAAGAGTTGTATCGGGCGTTGTAACGGAATTATCACCACTATTGTTATTATTAAAATACAGTAGAAAAATTACTAATATATTTTATGAAGAACCAGAAATAGGTCTGCATCCACAATTACAGAAGGCTATGGGAAGAGTATTATGCAGAATTGTGAATTCTGGAATTAACGTATGTATGACAACACATAGTGATTTAATAATACAGCATATTAATAATATGATTGCCTTGAATAATAATTCTGAAAATGAGGAGTTAATGGAAAAATACAATTATTCATATGAAGATTTGCTTGATTATAGGAAAGTCAGAGTATATCAATTTAATACAGAAGTGTTTAGGGCAAAAAAAAGAACAATTCTAGAAGAAGTTGAATGTGGTGTTAATGGGTTTGCAGTACCAACTTTTAATGATACTTTAGATGATATAACTGATGAGGCGTATAATATACAGGAGTAAATAATTTGCAATGATATTATAAAAAATAATTGCTGTTATAGATACTTGTAAATATGTGGTAAATGTACATTAGAGTGGGAATTAATATGAAAAAAAGAATACAGTTTATAATCGATGAATTATTAAAAGAAAATTTTATTACAGTAAAAGAAGATGATAATGTCATTATTCTTGAAGAGAATGAAGAAGGCGGAGAAAGCAGACTTAAATTTAAGACAAAATCTAGTAATACAATGACAATAGAGAATATAGATAAAAAACATACGGAAATGTACTTTTTTAAAGATACTTCTAAGTTTTCAATGTATAAAAGAGTTGATCATATTATTATGGATAATGTGGATATACAAAATAATAAATGGGATATTTATTTAATTGAAATGAAATCTAATATAGCAGATAATACCTGGATGGAAGTTAAAGGCAAATTTAGGGCAAGTTATTTATTTATAAAAGCATTTGCAGCAATGATTGAAATTAATATAAATAATGTGTATATGTACACAACTTATAGGAAAGCACATTTTGAAAGTTGTACAATTCCTTCATCAAAGAGAATAAGAACTGGAACAAGGAATGTACCTCATATTGAAGAATTTGAGGGTGATAAATTCGCTATAAATCTAGGTGAATATATTAAATTTAAGCATATACCTATTCTGATGAGAGATGATATTACCGAACATAGACTTATAGGAGAATATGAAGTATCTGATTAATTAATCTGACATTTTGCAAAATAATTAACAAATTTTTATTTTTGTATGGTAAATATACTTGAATTATGATATTATTACAATATTGGTGTTATATAGACTTGAATAATTTAATAAATGGTTCGAAGATATGATGTTTTACAGACATTTAGAGCTTGTTCTACGTTAATCAGGACTGTGGTAGTATGTCTGTTGCTGGGAAATGGGAGTTGTATTTTATAACCCGCTGTTGTGCGTATATAGGAGAATGAAAGTATATGTTTAGAAAAAAGACAGAAGAGAACTTATTGCCAGAAGGTGATGTCAGGCGAATGATTGAGGCAATTGACAATATAGCCTCAGGTGATTTTAATGAGATAGATGCGACGGATTTTAATAATCCGTTGTATGCAGATAAGCTTAATTCAATGCTTAAAGCGGTTAAGCAGGTTAATAATCCAGTTGTTATGCGACTTAATGAAACTATGGAGATTCTTGGCGATAATACTTTGATTAAAGATACACTTAATCAGGTAGAAACACAGACTAAGTCGATACAGCATATGGAGAATGCCAGCCAGCATCTTGAGAGTTCTATAGAGAACATTTCTATGGCTATGGGACATATCCGTGATAATGCCCACGATATAATATCAGTGTCTCATAATGTAACGGTAGATATGAACGATAGTATCAAAGCCGTTAATGCGTCATCTAAGAAGATTCAGTCTATCAATAATAAAGTTCAGGATTTTAAGGGTAAGATTGGTAAGATTGAAGCGATTGTAGACCTTGTTAAGAAGGTATCTAACCAGAGTAATCTTTTGGCTTTAAATGCTTCTGTTGAAGCTGCAAGAGCCGGAGAAGCAGGAAGAGGCTTTGCCGTTGTTGCTGATCAGGTAAGATTATTATCTAATAATACAGCAGAGTCTGCTGGAAGTATAGTCAAGTATGTTAAAGAATTAAGAGATAATATAGATGAGCTTGCAAAAGCAATGGATGAGACTACCATAAGCCTTGGTGAAGGGAATGAAAAGGTAGAGAAGTCACTTGAAGTTATGCAGCAGATGAACAGCCAGATTGATGACATAAGTGAGAAGGTTGACAGTGTCTTTAATGACATAGATACACAGACAGGTGTTACAAAGTCATTTTCTAAGCAGATAGAGAATATTTCACAGAGCTACAGCATACTGTCTGATGACTGCCTTAAATCAGGACAGAGGGTATTCAAGGTGGGCAGATATCTTGATAAGACAAGAAGTGACCTTGTAAGAGGCTGTTCTAAGATTACACAGCAGGATTGGATGAGAGTGTTTGAAGTAGATCATTATATTCTTACATGGAGAGTATATAACAATATCGTAGGATTTGAACATCTTTTAAAGAAGCAGGTAGATGATCCGTCACGCTGTAAACTTGGTAAATGGATTGCACAGTTAAAGGATGATAAGATTGTAAATAGTTCTGAATTCAAGCAGCTTGTAAAGGCACATAATGATTTGCATCATTATGCAGAGCTTTCATGGCATGCTAATGAAGATGGAGATAAAGAAAAGGCAATGCAGTATTTTAATGATACATATAATGCTTTTTCACAATTTGATGAGGCAATCAATAAGCTTCAGAAGAAAATGCAGCAGCTTGGTTATAATGATATAACTGCTATTGTGGCGTTTGAAAAGTAATTAATAGGAAGAGTTAATAATAAGGATTAGTATAAAAGTTAATAATAGGGATTAATAATAAGAGTTGATGCAGGGTGAAATATAGTCATAACACACAGTGGACGTGAAAAGGAGAAGTTAAGCTGAAATTGAAATATGGACTTAAAATAAATATTCTATACTCTTGTAATTGGGAACGGAATAATATATTATAAAGTGATATGAATTTTTAAAAGAGAGGAATATATCTATGTGTGGAATAGTTGGATATGTAGGTAATGAACAGGCAGCACCAATACTTCTTAACGGTCTTGCAAAGCTTGAATATAGAGGGTACGATTCGGCAGGTATTGCAGTTCGTGACGGCGAAAGTCCGGTTGAGGTTGTTAAGGCGAAGGGAAGGCTTAAGGCATTAGAGGAAAAGACTAATAATGGTCTTGCCATTAAAGGGACTTGCGGTATTGGACATACAAGATGGGCAACACATGGTGAGCCTTCTGAGAATAATGCACATCCTCATATATCAGATGATTATAATGTTGTTGGCGTACATAATGGAATTATTGAGAATTATCAGGAATTAAAGGATAAGCTTGTTAAGAATGGATACGAGTTCTATTCATCAACAGATACAGAAGTGGCTATTAAGCTTATAGATTATTATTATAAGAAATATGAGCATACACCTGTAGATGCTATTAACCATGCTATGGTTCGTATCCGTGGTTCTTACGCATTTGCGATTATGTTCAAGGAATATCCTGATGAAATATATGTAGCAAGAAAAGACAGCCCAATGATACTTGGTGTCAGTGATGGCAACTGTTATGTTGGCTCTGACGTACCGGCTATACTTAATTATACAAGAAATGTATATTATATTGGCAATATGGAGATTGGACGTCTTGCAGATGGTAATATAACATTTTATAACCTTGATGGTGATGAGATAGAAAAAGAGCTTGTAGAGATTAAATGGGATGCTGAGGCAGCAGAAAAGGGTGGATATGAGCATTTTATGATGAAAGAAATCCACGAACAGCCAAAGGCAATTGCTGATACACTTAATTCTGTATTAAAGGACGGGAAGCTTGATTTATCAGCAGTAGAGCTTTCAGATGAAGAGATTAAGAAGATTTCACAGATATATATCGTAGCCTGTGGTTCGGCATATCACGTTGGCGTAGTTGCACAGTATGTTATGGAAGATCTGGCTAAGATACCGGTAAGAGTAGAACTCGCTTCTGAGTTCAGATACAGAAAGCCTTTGTTAGATCCTGATGGACTTGTGATTGTTATAAGCCAGTCAGGTGAAACAGCAGACAGTCTTGCGGCATTAAGGCTTGCTAAGGATAAGGGACTTAGGACACTTGGCATTGTCAATGTAGTTGGAAGTTCAATTGCAAGAGAAGCAGATAATGTATTCTATACACTTGCCGGTCCGGAGATTTCTGTTGCTACAACTAAGGCTTACAGTACACAGCTTATAGCCGCTTACTGCCTTGCAATTCAGTTTGCCAGAGTAAGAGGTGAGATAACAGATGATGTGTACAGCACATATTTAGAAGAACTTAAGACTATACCTGATAAGATTGAGAAGATTCTTGAAGATAAGGAAAGAATTCAGTGGTTTGCCGCAAAGGTTGCCAATTCAAAGGATATATTCTTTATAGGAAGAGGAATTGATTACGCAGTCAGTCTTGAAGGAAGCCTTAAGCTTAAGGAGATATCTTATATTCATTCAGAAGCGTATGCCGCTGGTGAATTAAAGCACGGAACTATAAGTCTTATTGAAGATAATATTCTTGTTATTGGTGTGCTTACACAGAGTGAGCTTTATGAGAAGACGATAAGCAATATGGTTGAGTGCAAGAGCCGTGGTGCATATCTTATGGGACTTACTACATATGGAAAGTATGAAGTTGAGGATACAGTTGAATTTACTGTATACATTCCAAAGATAGATGAACATTTTGCAGCATCACTTGCTGTTGTGCCACTTCAGTTACTTGGTTATTATGTAAGTGTAGCTAAGGGACTTGATGTAGATAAGCCAAGAAATCTTGCTAAATCAGTTACAGTGGAATAAAATGAACTATATCCGTTCCACATAATAGAGTGGGACGGATTTTTACATTATTGACAATTATGTCGAATATAGTATAATTATTCAGATTGCATAAATAATAATATACTATCAGGGGGCTTATGACGAATATTAACAGAACTAAGGAAAGTATACAGAATATACTTATATTTTTTACAGATGCAATAGCGATAGTGTTATCGTATTATGTTGCAGGAATAATCTGGCTGGGGTTATATTGGGGAATGAATAACAGACAGATTTTTAGTGAACTTAATAATAACTGCGTATCAATACTGGTTGCGACAGTTATTACAGCAGTATTTTATAATGTCAAGAATGATTTTATAAGCAGAGGTTATTTTGAAGAATTCAGGTCTGTAGTATGCAAGAGTGCACTGTTTGCTGCTATACTCGCTGTCTATGAATTATTAAGAAGAGATGCAGAAGGCATCCAGAGAGGCATATATATTGTTACAGTTATCGTTGCAATAGTTATTATGTATGTATCAAGACTGCTTGTTAAGGCATATCTTAAATCACATAACGAAAGCAAGAGGGCAAGCCGTGTCATAATGGTTACAGTTAAGGACAGGGCTAAGAATACACTTTCAAAGATTGATGAGAAGGACGACTGGTTAAGAAAGATAGACGGAATTGTAATTATGGATGAGAATATGACAGGTCAGGATATCAATGGAGTTCCTGTTGTCGCAGATATCCATACTATGATGAAGTTTATTAAGAATGAAATCGTTGATGAAGTCTACATAGATGTTACAGATCGCATAAGAGAACGTATCAAGCCTATGGTTATGGAACTTGAGGATATGGGTGTTACTGTACATCTTAAGATTGAAGTATTAGATGTATACAGGGATTTCGATGCGAAGCTTGGTTATCTTGGAAGTATTCCAGTTATTACATTTGCTAACAGGATATATAGCTGGAAGTCTTTATTCGTAAAGAGATGTATTGACATAGTTGGAGCTATCGTGGGTCTTGTATTTATGACAATTGCGATGATATTTGTTGCACCAGCTATTAAGATTGAGTCAAAAGGTCCATTATTCTTTAAGCAGAAGCGTGTAGGAAAGAATGGACGTTATTTCTATATTTATAAGTTCCGTTCAATGTATATTGATGCCGAGGAACGTAAGAAAGAACTTATGGCACAGAATGAGATGAATGGTCTTATGTTCAAGATGAAGGATGACCCTAGAATTACCAAAGTTGGTAAGTTCATAAGAAAGACAAGTATAGACGAGCTTCCTCAGTTTATTAATGTGTTAAAGGGAGATATGAGCCTTGTCGGAACAAGACCACCTACGGTGGGGGAGTTCAAGCAGTATAAAGGACACCACAAGAGAAGACTGTCTATGAAGCCAGGTATTACAGGAATGTGGCAGGCATATGGACGAAATAGTGTTATGGACTTTGATGAAGTTGTAAAGATGGATTTGGAGTATATCGATAACTGGAGCATACTTCTTGATATTAAGATTTTATTCAAGACAGTTGCAACTGTATTTACGAATCACGGAACATAATTGATATAGTAAGTGTCAGAATATTTAAGTATATAGAATTTTATGAAACACGAATACACAATGTAAGATAAGGGAGATTAAGCGATGATTATTACTAAGACACCTTTTAGAATGTCTTTTTTTGGCGGTGGAACAGATATGGAGTCATTTTTTATGGAAAATGGCGGGGCAGTTTTATCGACAACATTTGATAAATATTGTTATGTTAATGTAAGGCACCTGCCAAGATTCTTTGATTATAGTACAGAGTTATCATATGCCAAAATAGAAAGAGTAACAGATGTTAATGATATTCAGCATCCAGCAATAAGAGAGGCAATGAAAATGCTGGATATGCATGAAATCAGATTAACATATGAAGCAGATCTTCCAGCTAGATCCGGTTTAGGTACATCTAGTTCATTTGCCGTTGGAATGATTAATGCTTTTTATGCTTTGAAGGGAAAGTATGCAGATAAGAAAAAGCTTGCTGATGCTGCAATATATTTAGAAAGAGAATTGTGCAAAGAAGCAGGTGGATGGCAGGATCAGATTGCTGCATCATATGGTGGATTTAATAGAATTAATTTTAATTCAGATGGATATGAAGTACTGCCATTAATTATTAATCCGGAAAGAAAGAGACAGCTTAATAATAATTTAATGATGTTTTTCACGGGATTCACAAGATTTTCATCAGATGTTCAAAAAGCAAACGCATCCAACAAAGCAGATAAAGTAAATCAGCTCAAAGAAATGCTTGCTTTAGTAGATGAAGCAGAAAAGGTTTTAGTGGATAAGCAGAGTGACTTAGATGAATTTGGAAGACTTCTTGATCATACATGGAGAATTAAAAGAAAAACAGGTAATACAGTATCTACTAATAGTATTGATGAATTATATGATAAAGGATTAAAGGCTGGAGCTTTAGGTGGAAAATTACTTGGAGCAGGTGGCGGTGGTTTCTTAGTGTTTTATGTTGAGCCAGATAAACAGGAAAAAGTGAAAAAAGCAATGGAAGATCTGTTGTATATACCATTTGAATTTGAAGATGGTGGAACAAGAGTAATTCATTATAGCCCAGAAACATATGAACCTATAATATAATTTGAATTACAAGGAGACTAAATTGAAAGAGAATATTGCGAAACATATAGATGTATTATTTGAAAGATATCCAGAATTGGATTTTAATAGGGAATACATAAAAAAAGCATATGAATTATTAGAACAGACTTTTTTGAATGGTGGAAAGCTTTTAGTTGCAGGTAATGGTGGTTCAGCTTCGGATGCTGAGCATATTGTTGGTGAGTTAATGAAAGGCTTTGAAAAACAAAGAAGACTTCCTATGGAATATAAGGATAGATTAATTAGTGAAAATGAGGAACTTGGAAATGTTTTAGCTGATAATTTACAGATGGCACTGCCTGCAATTGCGTTAGATGGTCATATAGCATTATCTACTGCATATATGAATGACTGCATACCAGAGTTATGTTTTGCACAGCAGGTTAATGGGTATGGAAATAGTGGAGATGTTTTCTTAGGGATTTCAACATCTGGTAATAGTAAAAATATTTTATATGCTGCAATAACTGCTAAAGTAAAAGGGTTAAAAGTTATAGGACTCACAGGTGCAAATGATAGTGAATTATCTAAAATAGCAGATGTAACAATCCGTTCATCACAGACAAGAACATATATGATACAGGAGCATCACTTACCTATTTATCATTGTCTATGTTTAATGCTGGAAGAAAGATTTTTTGGAGAGGAATAGCTGATGGAAAAGCAGGCACTTTTAAATACATATGTAAATAATGTAGATATGTCAGAGACAATTTGTGCGATAGAAGAGATGATTGCGTCTAAGAATAAATCATACATAGTTGCTATTAACGTAGATGTGGTTATGAAGATTGAGAATGACAGCTATTTGAAAAAAATTGTTGATGATGCAGATATGGTTCTGGTTGATGGAAAACCATTAGTTTGGATTTCTAAGCTTCATAAAAGACCGGTAAAGGCTAAAATATCAGGTTCTGATTTGGTTCCAGAGTTATGTAAAGTTGCACAAAAGAAAAAATATACAATATTTATTATTGGTGGTAAAGATGGGATAGCTGAAAAGGCTAAGGCTAATTTAGAAAAAAAGCTTCCTGACATAGAGATTGTTGGTGTATATGCTCCTCCATTTGGCTTTGAAAAAAATCAAGATGAGTTAGATAGAATAAATGCAATGATTTCTGATGTTCATCCGGATTTATTAATTGCTTGTTTTGGATGTCCTAAGCAGGAAAAATGGATATATGAAAATATAGATAAATATGATGCAAAGGTCACTATATGTGCAGGTGCAACAGTGGATTTTCTTGCTGGAAATGTCAAAAGAGCACCTCGCTGGATGAGTGACCACGGATTGGAATGGTTTTATAGGTTATTACAAGAGCCTAAAAGAATGTTTAAAAGATATTTAATAGATGATGTAAAAATATTACGATTGGTAAGAAAATATAAATAATATAATGAGGGTATAGTTTTGGATAATAAAAAAGATGTTGCGGTTATTATATTAAATTTTAAATCTTGGCAGGAAACAATACAGGAAGCCGATATATGTAACGAATTTCTTGGGATTGATTATGAAAATATCATTATTGTTGATAATGCTTCTCCTAATGATTCATATGTAAATCTTAAAAGTACTTCAAAAGAAAAGAATTTCATATTAATTAAATCAGAAAATAATAATGGATATGCTGCTGGAAATAATATCGGAATGAGGTATGCTTATAAGGCAGGGTATAAATATGCATGGATATTAAATAATGATATTTTAATTAATGACAAAGAGATTGTTACAAAGCTTACGGATGTATTTAAAAAAGACTCTAGTGTAGCGGTTGTTAATCCAGATATATATGCTCCAGATGGGCATATGTATAATAGAGATTCTATAAGACCCGATTTTTTTGATTTGACATTTGGAATGTTAAATTATAAGAAAAAAGGTCGTAAGATAGAAGATAGAGGTGGATATTCATATATATACAGACCGCAGGGGTGTTGTATGATGGTTGATTTAAATAAAATGAATGAAATCGATTATATGGATGAGCATACATTTTTATATGTTGAGGAACCAATTCTGGCAGAAAGATTAATGCAGAAAAATTACAAATGTGCCTGCTGTATAGCAACAAGTATAATACACAATCATTCAACAACAGTAAAATCTGTATTTGCTAAAAATAAGATTCGTAAAATGAATAATGAGAGTTTTAAATATTATTTAAAGCAGTATAGAAAATTTAATATAGTTAAAACAAATATATGTTTATTCTTTAATTATTTAAAATTACTTATGTTAGATTAATCTAAGTTATAATGGAGAAGAAATGAAAAAACGTAAAATCTTGTATATTTCAATGAGTATACCATATGATAATGTTCCTCATGCAGGAGGAAAAACTTTCAATTATTATATTAATGGATTTGCCAATGATATAGATAATGAAGTTACTATGATTGCAAAAGTTTTACCAGAAGAGGAACATCAGATCGAAAATATTAATCCCAATATTAACACTATAATAGTAAGAACACCGAAGAATAAGGTAAAGAAATATATTTCATATATTAAAAGTTTGAATTCAAAAATAAATCCGTTATACCGATATGGAAATGTATTAACTAAAGAGATATTTAACCAGATAGGGAATGAGTTAGATAAATTAAAAAATACAGGATATGTACCTGATATTGTAATACTTGAATGGACGTGGATGTTATTATTTATAGATCAGGTAAAAAAAAGATTTCCTAATGCAAAATATATTGCTTCGGAACATGATGTTTCTTTTTTAGGTGCACAGAGACAATATGAAAACGCTAAAGGTTTTAAGAAGATATATAAAAAATTATATTATAATAATTTGTATAAGAGAGAAATATTAAGTATTAATAAATGTGATTATGTTGTAACACATAATGCAAAAGATAAAAAATTATTACTTAAAAATGGAGTTGAACAATCTAAACTAGGTGTAATTGTTCCATATATTAATTTACCAGAACAAGTTGCAAGAAAAAATATAAATAAAAATATATTATTCTATGGTGCAATGAATAGAATGGAAAATGAAATAAGTGCAGAATGGTTTATTAAAAATGTTATGCCTGAAATTAAGGATACTGGTGCAAAATATGTAATTGTTGGAAATAAACCTAGTGATGAGTTAAAAAAATATGAGTCTGATAATGTTATAATTACAGGTTTTGTTCAAGATATTCAGCCATATTTTTCAAGTGCAATGTGTCTAGCAGCACCTATTCAAGCTGGAGCTGGTGTTAAAGTGAAAATTCTGGAGGCTATGGCTATGGGAGTTCCAGTTCTTACTAATAATATTGGAATTGAAGGAATAGAAGTTGACGATGGCATACATTATTATCATTGTGAGACACCAGAGGATTATAATGGCAAAATAAGATATATTATACAGAATAGAGATGAAGCAGAAAAAGTTGCTCAAAATGCTTTAAAGTTCATAAATGACAATTATAATTTAAAAAATTCTTTCAAGGAATATAGTGAAAAAATTTATTCTTTATAATATGGTTAGATTCAGAGGTTAAGAATATGATTAAAAAAGTTAATGCATATTATATTTTTGCAGTTATATTTGTATTATATTATATTCCAAGATATATAGAATATACGACGTTTATTAAAATTGATGAGATAAAATTAATAGTGACATTTACAAAATTAATTTCTTATATGTTAGCATTTTCTTATATTGTATATAAGGTAGTACAGAAGAAAAGTATATCATTATTACTTTCTACAATAATGCTTTTTTTCTTGTTCCAGTCTTTTTTAGGTGAAAGAAAAAGTGTATTTGTTGTATTATTGTTTTCAACAATATTTGAAGAAGAGTATATGGATAAATATATTCGTTCTTTATTTAATATTTCTGTCGTTTTATATGTAATAACTTTCATATCTTCAAAGGCAGGAATAATAGAGAATGTAATTACATCGCGTGATAAATTAGGTGGGGCATGGATAGCTGGTGGTAATGGATTTGAATATCCAGGGCAAATGATAATGATGCTGATGCCTATTGTATTTATGTATTATTATTTAAAAAGTGGTAAAATAACATGGAAGGATAATGTATTCTGGCTGGCAGTAGATGCATTTATATTTAGCCAGTGCCTTACAATAACAGGAACAGTAATGATAGCATTATTTATTGCCTGTTATAATGTTTTACAATATACAAAAAAAACAAATGATAGTAAAATATTGGCTTCTGGTATAATAAAATTTCTGCCATTTATATTTTTATTCATTACAATAATATTACTTGTTATATATAAGGTGTTTCCATTAGTGGGAAATATATTAGACAAAGCCTTAAATGGAAGATTGAATATAGGTAATATAATAATTAAAAGTTATGGAATAAAGATATTAGGTACTAATTTTACTAATGGAATTAATAATGGATATTATGAGATATTAGATTCTGAATATATGCATATGCTTGTTGCGGAAGGAATTTTATTTTTAATTGTTGCATTAATATTATGCTGTTTTGTTCTTAAATATACTCAATTAATAAATAATCAATATTTAACATTAATTTGGATATTTATTCTCTTGAATTCAATTGTTAATAATGGGATATTTAATTTGGTATTTAATCCATTTAGTATATTAATAACTCTATATATAAGAAAAAATCTTAATAATGCTTATTTAAAAGAAAAGTTTAACAAATTTAAAAGAACGATAAAAGAAGAATGATAAAATAGAAATTATAGATTATAATTCATTAAGGAGACAATGGAAATGTCAATAGTTACAACTACAGAAATGTTTAAAAAAGCATATAAAGAAGGATATGCAATTGGTGCTTTTAATGTTAATAATATGGAAATTATACAGGGAATTATGGAAGCAGCCGGTGAGTTGAGATCTCCGGTTATATTACAAGTATCTAATGGAGCTAGAAAGTATGCGGGACATAATTATATTGTTAAACTGGTTGAAGCAGCAACTATGCAATATAAGGATATTCCAGTTGCTTTACATCTTGATCATGGAGCAGATTTTGAAATGTGTAAATCGTGTATAGATGGTGGTTTTACATCTGTTATGATTGATGGTTCTCAGTATTCGTTTAAGGAAAATATTGAACTTACCAAAAAAGTTGTAGATTATGCACATGAGCGTGGTGTAGTTGTAGAAGGAGAGCTTGGACAGTTGGCAGGTGTAGAAGATGATGTTAATGTAGAGCATCATTCCTATACAAAACCAGAAGAAGTAGAAGAATTTGTATCTAAAACAGGTGTTGATTCATTAGCAATAGCAATAGGAACAAGTCATGGGGCGTTTAAATTTAAACCAGGTACAAAGCCACAGCTTAGATTTGATATTCTGGAAGAGGTTTCTAAAAGACTTCCAGAATTTCCGATTGTTTTACATGGAGCTTCAAGTGTATCTGCTAAATATGTTGATATAATTAATTCAAATGGTGGAAAATTAAAAGATGCAGTAGGCATTCCAGAAGATATGTTAAGAAAGGCTGCCAAGAGTTCAGTATGTAAAATTAATATAGATTCTGATATAAGATTAGCAATGACAGCAGGAGTAAGAGAAGCTTTAGTGGAGAATGAGGATATGTTTGATCCTAGAGTATATCTTAAACAAGGCCGTGCGTATGTTAAAGAATTGGTTGAACACAAAATGATAAATGTATTGGGTAGTAATGGAAAGGCATAAGTAATATGAAAACAGTAATAATGGCAGGTGGAAAAGGAACGAGAATATCAGAAATGTTTCCGGATATCCCTAAACCACTTATTCCTATTGATGGTGTACCTGTATTAGAAAGAGAAATAATATCCCTGCATAATCAAGGTTTTGATGATATAATTATAACAATTTCACATATGGGAGATAAGATAAAAGAATATTTTGAAGATGGAAGCAAATGGAATGTAAATATACAATATTTTGAAGAAAAAATTCCATTAGGAAATGCAGGAGCATTATTTAAAATAAGGAACTTACTGGGAAAAGAGCCTTTTTTATTATTAAATGCAGATGCAATGTTTGAGGTGGATTTTAATAGAATGTTAAAGTTTCACAAAGAGCATAAAGCATTAGTTACATTATTTACCCATCCTAATAGTCATCCGTACGATAGTGGATTAATTGTAGCAAATGAAAAGTCAATAGTTGAAGAGTGGCTTACCAAAGAGGATGCCAGACCACAATGGTACAAAAACAGGGTTAATGCAGGGTTACATATAATAGATCCGTCTGTTCTGGATATGCTTTCAATAAATGAAGATGATATTGGCAGGGAAATTAATGGAAAAGTTGTTAAGGTGGATTTAGATCGTCAGATTTTAAAACCATTGTGTGGTAAAGGTTTTATGTTATGCTACGATAGTCCCGAGTATGTAAAAGATATGGGAACACCTGAGAGGTATTATGCTGTAGAAAATGATTATAAAAAAGGGATAGTCAGTGCAAAGAATTTAGCAAATAAACAGAAAGCTGTTTTTTTAGATCGTGATGGCACAATTAATGTATATAAGGGATTTTTAAGAGATATTGATGAATTTGAACTGATTGATGGTGTTGCAGATGCAATTAAAAAGATAAATAATAGTGGATATCTGTGTATTGTAGTTACTAACCAGCCAGTTATAGCAAGAGGTGAAGTTACATATGAACAGTTAGATATGATCCATAAAAAGATGGAAACTCTGCTTGGATTAGATGGAGCTTATATTGATGGATTATATTATTGCCCACACCATCCTCATAAGGGTTATGAAGGAGAAATACCAGAATTAAAGATTGATTGTAAGTGTAGAAAACCAAAGCCAGGAATGTTATATATGGCAGAAAAAGATTTTAATATCAGTCTTTCAGATAGCTTTATGGTTGGAGATGGTGAAAATGATATTATTGCCGGAAATGCAGCTGGTTGCAGGAGCGTATTAATTGCGAATAAACAAGAAAATACTATTGATAAAGGTATAGCAGCAGATGTCGTAAATGATGTCGTTGAGTTTGTCGATAAATATATAAGTAATATATAGTACTAAAAATATTTGCTGATAAGACTGTATACATAAATAAGTATTATGATATGGATGCAACAATTGCTTCTGTACTTGATAAATGTAGTGAGATATTTATATAATGTTACATTAATATGCTTTATATAAAAATAGAGGTGCAAAGTGAATAAAAGAACATTAAAATCTATTATAATAATGGGAATATCATCAGTAGTAGGTTATCTGGTTACATTATTTTTAACATCATATGTTACTGAGAATATAGGTATTGAGGCATATGGCTTTGTTTCTATTTCAAAAACATTTGTTAGTTATGGAGAAATAGTTACAATTGCATTGACTTCATTTGTAGTAAGATATATTACGATTAATTATCATAAGCACGATATTGAGGCGGCAGAATCCTATTATGTATCTTCGATAAATGCAAGTATAGTGTTATGTATATTATTATCTGTGGTTTTTTCCATTTTGACAATTAAAATTGATTGTATAATAAAGATACCACAGGAATTGCTGCATTCAGTGCGATTATTGTTTGCAACTATGTTTGTAGCGTTTGTGGCAACAACAATGTCAACGCCTTTTAGTACAGGATTTTATATTAAAGACCGATTAGATATTTCTGGAATAATAAAAATAATATCATATACAGCTAATATGTGTGTATTAATTGTATTATTTTCTATATTTAATCCTTCGTTATGGTTTGTGGGTGTTGGATCCATAGTAGCAGCGTTAATTATCTTATTAGGTTCATATTTTTCAAATAAAAAGCTTGTTCCTGATTTTAGATATAATATGCGGTTACATTCAAATCAAAAAGTAAAAATGCTTCTTACCAATGGTTTATGGAATTCAATTAACCAGTTAGGTAATACGTTAAATAGTGGTCTGGATTTACTTTTTTCCAATGCAATGCTTACAGATATTCAGACAGGACAGATTGCTGTATCTAAGAGTATTGGAACTATATTTAGTTCATTGGCTGGAATTATATTTCAGCCATTGCAGCCAGAATTATTAAGAACTTATTCAGAAGGTATTAATGGAAAGTTTTTAAATCAATTAAAAAAATCTATGAAATTATGTGGCTTTTTCGGAAGTTTAGCATTTAGTGGATTTTTTGCACTGGGATTTTTGTTCTATAAATTGTGGCTGCCAAGTCAGGATTATAATTTACTTCATATTCTGACAATAATTACTGTTTTTACATACATAATGGATATATTCCTACAGCCAATATATTATGTTAATACACTTACTGTTAAGAATAAGATTCCTTGTTTTATAACAATTATTGGCGGTTTGTTAAATGTTGTTGGAATGTTTATTTTAATAAAATATACAAATTTAGGTGTATACGCAGTGCCTATAACAACAGCAGTTATAATGTTTTTAATAAATTTCTGCTTTAATCCTGTTTATGCCTGTTGGTGTTTGGGAATAAAGAGAACATATTTTTATCCTTTGATTTTTAAACATTTGTTTGCTACTGTATTAATGTGCTTTGTTTTTAAAGTGATTTCAGTATTATTTAATCCTGGTAATTGGATAGGGTTAGTAATTTGTGCTATAATAATGGTTATTATAGGAACAGTTGTTTATTTTGTTATAACATTTGACAATGAAGAAAGAGTTGCTATTATTAAAAAAATTAAAAATAAAATAGCATTTTTAAAATAAAAGTATTATATTTATATAGGCCTTTATGTTTTAATTAATAATAATTTATATAAGGAGATGACATTTTTGAAAAAAATATTAATGTTTACAGGAGCTATACTTGGAATAACTTTGTTGTGTAATACAAAGGCATTGGCATATGATGGAAATTACAATCCGGTATCAGTAAAAAATGAGCAGACATATGAAGAAACAACAGATGTTCAACGTAATTACACAGGAATAGTTAAATCTGGTGATAAGCTTGTATATGTAGAAAATGGTAAGATAAAAGATGATTATACAGGTGTAAGAGAATATAATAATCAATGGTTATATGTAAAAAATGGTGTTGTTGATTACACATATACAGGAATAGCCGAGAATGAATTTGGCTGGTGGCGAATAGAAAATGGAGTAGTTAATTTTGATTACTATGGAGTAGCTGAAAATGAATGTGGCTGGTGGAAAGTTGAAGGCGGCAAAGTCAATTTCGATTACTATGGAGTAGCTGAGAATGAATTCGGCTGGTGGCGAATAGAAGGCGGCAAAGTTAACTTTGACTATTACGGAATAGCCGAGAATGAATTCGGCTGGTGGCGAATAGAAGGCGGTAAAGTGAATTTTGACTTTACAGGAGTAGCCAGTAATGAGAACGGAGAATTCTATATTGAGAATGGAAAAGTAGATTTCTCAAAAAATGGCTCATATGTATACAATGGTGTAAGATATAATATTATAAATGGCTGGGCATATAGAGCATAATTATAATATATTGTATTTTATATAATAAATAAGGTTGACAGTTGATTGTTAACCTTATTTTTATGAGATTTAATTAATCAATGTGTGTTATGAAAGTGTGTATACAAGTCGATATATTTAATGAAAGTTATTCAAGTTAGGTGAAAAACAGAAGAAAACGAGGTATAAGTATGAGAATTAAGAAACTATTAGCAGTGGTATTGGGTACTGTACTTGCCATAAGCTCATTTAGTTATACATCCTGGGCAGCTGGAGATGATAATAATAGTTCATCAGTGGAGAAATTCCAATTTGTTCCAGGGTATGTAGCAAGTGAACTTGATGGCAATACTCCTGTATATGAAGACTATGGTATGGCAAGAATGTTAAGCGAATTGCCTGCTAGCTATCCGTCAAGTGTTGAAGATATTAAAAGCAAATATCCTGACAATCGTAATCAGAATCCATATGGAACTTGTTGGGCATTCTCAAGTCTGGGACTTGCAGAATTCGATCTGATTAATGATGGAGCAGCTGATAAGAATATAGATTTAAGCGAATTGGCATTGGCATATTATACATACAATTCTGTAACTGACCCACTTGGTGGAACAGTAGGGGATACAGCTAAATATTATAATGAAAATTCAGATTATTCATATCTTAATAGAGGCGGCAATTATCAGTATTCATCAAGAAGACTGGCTCAATGGATAGGAGCAACAGAGAATACAGTTCCTTACAGCAAAGCGAACGACACAATTAAACAAGGACTAAGTGGTGAGTTCGCATATAGTTATAAAGATGCCCACCTTCACAATGTATATCAGATTAATATTAAAGAGAATACATCAGGTGTTAAAGAAGCAATTATGGAGCATGGTGCTGTAGGTGTTATGTATTATCATTCAGATTATAATATGTCATGGAGTAGAAAGAGTGACTGTTATACTTATTATGACACAGCTCGGGCAGGTGGTGGTCATGCTGTTATGATAGTTGGATGGAATGACAATTTTTCCAAAGATAATTTCGAGGGACTTAAACCTTCGAATGATGGAGCATGGCTTATAAGGAATAGCTGGGGTTCTTACTGTGATTATTTCTGGATGTCATATGATACGTTTTCTTTAGAGAATACAGCATGGGTATTTGATTTTGTTGCAAATGATGGCTTTGACAATAATTATCAGCTGGATGGAGGTATTGAGACTTATAGATCATCTAATGTATTATCTGGAGCTAATGTATTTACAACACAGAAAAAATCTGGAATTGATTATGAAGTATTAAAGGCTGTATCTGTATCAATGTCACAGGCAGCAGATGTAAAATATACTGTTGATATTTATACTAATCTGACCAATCTTAATAATCCACTTAGTGGAACTAAACAGGTTACAGCAACGACTACTGGTTATACACAATATGCTGGTATATATACAATAGAGTTGAGTAATTCAATTAAGCTTGCTCCGGGAACAACATATTCAGTTGTTGTAACGACAGATAAGGCAGCGCTTGATAGAGAAGATGCTACAAGTATGGCTACAGGAGAAAAACTCGAAACTATAATATGGGACAGGAGAGTTAGTCAGTTTGATGGAAAGAGTTTTTATAAAGAAGGAAATGTATATAAATACTCTCCTAATAATTTTTGTATAAAAGCATTTACATCTAATGCTAAAGAAGCTGATACTAATGTGCCTATTGAAAGTATACATGTTAATAAGGATACTATGTCATTAACAGAAGGGGAAAGTGCGACATTAACAGCAACAATTAGTCCTTCTAATACAACATTAGATAAGACAGTAAAGTGGAGTAGTAGTAATACAGCTGTGGCATCAATAGATAGTGCAGGAAAAGTGACAGCAAAAAAAGCAGGAACAGCAGTAATCACAGCTACCAGCAGCAATGGAAAGACAGCAAGCTGTACAGTAACAGTAAAGCAGAAGGATACATGCACTGGTTTAAGAGATGTTAATGGAACGCTTACATATTTTACTAATGGACAGGCGGATAAGACATATACCGGTTTTGTAAGTTATGCAGGGAATAATTATTATGTAATAAACGGAGTAGTAGATACTTCATATACTAATGTTACATATGATGGAAAAGACTGGTTATATGTAGAAAATGGAAAAGTAAGATATGACTACACAGGTATAAGGTCAAATGAAAGTGGATTTTGGCGTATAGATAATGGTAAGGTTAATTTCGATTACTATGGAGTAGCCGAGAACGAATTTGGCTGGTGGAAGATAGAAGGCGGCAAGGTCAACTTTGACTATTACGGAGTAGCTGAGAATGAATTTGGCTGGTGGAAGATAGAAGGCGGAAAAGTTAATTTTGATTATACTGGTTTAGCTGATAGTGATAACGGAAGAATGTATGTATCAAATGGTGGCGTGGATTTTGGTTATACAAATGTTATTCAGGATGGAGATGTCTGGGTATATGTAGAGAACGGCAAAGTAAGATATGATTATACTGGTATTAGAGAGAATGCTAATGGCTGGTGGAAAATAGAGTCAGGCATTGTTAATTTTAAGTTTACAGGTATTGCTTCCAATGAGAATGGTGAATTTTACATAAAGGATGGAAAAGTCGATTTTGATTATTCTGGAACAATTAATCAGTCAGATTGCATATATACAGTAAAATCAGGATGGGTTGTATCTAAAGAAGGTATATCTGGTATAATTAAAGGGGTGGATGTATCACACCATAATAATGACAATGGAGAAGGCGTACTTAACTGGGCGGAAGTAGCAAATGCAGGTTACAAATTCGCAATGGTAAAAGTTGCTGGAAGATCTATAGGTGATGATGGAAGTCTTTATACAGATAAGTATTATGAAGAAAATATAAAAGGTGCACTTTCAAATGGTTTACAGGTAGGTGTATATTTCTTCTCTCAGGCAATGTCTGTAGATGAAGCGATTGAAGAAGCTAATTATATTTGTGATTTAATTGCTGGTTATAATATCTCATATCCAGTTGTATTTGATTGGGAAACAACAAGTGGTTACAGAACTCAGGATTTGCGCAGTAATAGTGAATTACGTACAGCAATGAGTGTAGCATTTTGTGATACAGTAAAAAATAGGGGATATGATCCTATGATATATATCAACAAATTTGATTATCTTAATTATGTTGATACAGAAAAATTATCTTCAAGTTATGATATATGGCTTGCCTGGTATTGGAATGATTATGATGAAACAGGTAAAGTATGGCAGGAAGGTGATGCTGTTCCTGATAAAGAAAAATATAATTACAGAATGTGGCAGTACTCAAGTACAGCAGGAGTTCCTGGAATAGCAGGCGGCTGTGACGTTAATATTGCATATGGAACAAGATAAAATAAATTAATTGATTTAATCCAGCATAGCATTTAATATGTATATGCTGGATTTTGATATAAAATCCCACTTTATTGGGTTATACTACCTGGAAAGGAAATACAACATGGATAATAAAAGATTGGATATAGAACTTATAAGGATTATAGCTGTATTTTTTGTGATTTTTAATCATACAGGTACTATGGGATATTTTTTGTTTGCATCTTATGAGCCACGAAGTATTCAATATTGGATATATCTGTTTATTTCGGTATTTTGTAAAATATCAGTTCCACTTTTTTTTATGATAACAGGGGCACTTATGTTAAACCGTAAAGAGGAATCGCTTAGATATTTATGGAAACACAGGGTGTTACACATATGTTGTATTTTGATAATATGGTCATTTTTTTATTATATGGTTTTAGTAAAAGAAGGGGGTGAAGCTTTTAATATTGTGCGATTTTTCAGACAGCTTTATGTTTATAACTGGAATTTTTCATTCTGGTATTTATATGTATATATTGCATTATTAATATGTCTGCCTTTATTACAGAAGATTGCACAGAGTCTTAGCAATAAAGATTATATATATATGACTATTTTATATATCACTTTTAAAATGATTATTCCAAGCTTACAGTATATTTTATGGCGGGGAAGATACACATTAAATAATAATATTGATTTAGGATGGATAACATCTAATATAGTAATATTTCCATTAATGGGTTATTTTCTTAGTTATAGAGTGAAGGAATTTTGGAACAAAAAAAGAATTTTAATTCTCTGGGGTATTAATATATGTACTATTTTAATGTCATGTTATTTGACATATTATAGGGCATCAGTTATGGGGGTATGTAATGAAGAGAGTTCTCAGGCATTTCACGATACGTTTGTATTGATTAACTGTATAACGGTATTTGTTACATGTCAGTATTTAAATGATAAATCGCAGCTCCTTTCTAAAATTAGTAAACAGATTATTTCATTGGGGGGATGTACCTTTGGGATTTATCTTACACACATATATATTAAGGATCATACAGCTATAACAAGATATATTAGTAAGTTGTTTCAAGATATAATACCAATACCACGAATGTTGTATGCATTTATATATTGTATTATTATTTTTATATGTGGATATATAATTACATTGTTATTAAAGAAAATACCATTCATAAAAAGAATAGTATCCTGATTTATAATGTACTTGCAAAAAAATACATATACTATAAAAATGTGTTCAATCGTGTTTATGGATCCATAGCTTTGTATGAGGGTAATTGAGAATAGTTATGCTCATAATTATGCAATAAATAATAATATACATTGGACAATTTTGAATAAATAGATTATAAACTGGTTTATGTTAACTTATTTTTAATAATCAGCATTTTTACTGAATATTTAGTAGAAATGCTGGTTATTAAAAGTCAGAACATAGACCATTTTTTGTTTACTTATAATCTCATATATAATATAATATATATAAAATTAGACTTACTTGTAGACGTGAATAATAGCATAAGAATTTTATATAAAGATATTGGTTTGATAAAATTAGGTAAAAATTAATATTGTTACATAAGACAAGTATATGAAAATCACAATACAGAAACGGAGGAATTATATGGCTGATAGCAATATTAAAAGAATTGTTTCAATAGTGTTAAGCATTATGCTAATTATGTAAGGGTTGATAAGTGGAATGGCAGTAAATGGCAGAATATACACTATTCAGCCGATGATTCTTATGACATAGCATTAACAACAGATAATAATGGCTCATATGTATACAATGGTGTAAGATATAACATAGTAAATGGACGGGCATACAGAGTATAAAAGAAAAGAGGTACAATATGAACAAGAAATATGTAAGTAAAATATTAGCCGGTATTCTTGCGGTTAATATGATTGTCACATCATCATCATTAACATTTGCTGCTGATAATGACAGCAAAGATGCGTATCTGAATTATCAGAATGAAACAGCAGATATTAATGAAAATTATCACGCAACAGGTTATAGGGAATTAGATGAAGAATATCAGATAATACCAGATGTCCTTAATGATAATTATTCTTATATAGATGGAACAGAGATTACAAAGGCAGCTGCATATCCAAGCACATATAAAACTGCTAATCTTCCTGATGTAAGAAATCAGGGGAGTTATGGTGTATGTTGGGCTTTTTCTACGATATCATTGATAGAAACTAATCTTATAAAGAAAAATCTTGTATCTAATGATATAGATTTATCGGAATTACATCTTGTAAATTATACATATAATTGCGTTAATGACCCATTGGGTGGACTTGAAGGTGATATTAACAAGTTTGATACATCACATGGTTCGGTTATGCAGTATGGTGGTAATGTAGAGATGGCAGCTAATTCACTTCTTGATTGGGAAGGTGCTGTTAACGAGGATGTTGTTCCTTACACAACAGAGTATGTAAGACAGGTTGAAAATAATCAGTTGGATGATTCACTTGCATATGGAAAGGATGTTGCACATGTCCAGAATTTTTACAGAGTAAACACGACAAGTAAGGAAGATATTAAGAAAGCAGTTATGGATTATGGTGCTGTATCTATATCATACTGGTCAGATCAGAGTAGTAATTGGAGTACACAGTATTATAATAGTTTAACAGCAGCATATTATTGTCCAGAAGGCCACACAACCAATCATGCGGTGAATATTGTAGGCTGGGATGATGATTATTCATCAGATAATTTTGCAACTAAACCGGAAGGTAATGGTGCGTGGATAGTAAGAAATAGCTGGGGCAGTGAATATGGTAAAGATGGATATTTTTACTTATCTTACTATGATAAATCTATATATTCAGTAGGGTATACACTTGAGGCAGAGCTTTCAGATAATTATAATAATAATTATCAGTATGATGGTGCGATGCTTTATGGATATATGGGATACGCAGGTTCTAATAAATATTCTAATATATTTGAAGCCAAAGCCAATCTGGGTGGAAGTGAGAATATTAAGGCTGTTTCATTTATGACAGGAAGTTCTACTAATCTTAATTATACAGTTAGTGTATATACTAATCTGTCAGATGATGCTAATCCAGAAAGTGGAACGCTTGCGGCACAGAAAAGCGGTGTTACAACATATGACGGAATGTATACAGTTGTGCTTGACAGTTCTGTGAATATTAATGAAGGGAAAAAGTTCTCAGTTGTTGTAGAAGTTAATAGTAATTCAGGCAAGACATCATATTTAGCATATGAACGCAGTATGCAGTCTGGTGAGGCAGGATATTGGTGTACAGCATCAATCAAGGCTAATCAGAGCTTTATAAATAGTCCTTATAATGGTTGGAATGATTTTAGTAATAAATCATATGGTGGTAACTTTATTATTAAGGCATTTACAGACAATGAAACAACAACAACTGTGGATGTTGAAAAAGTAAGCCTTAATAAGAGTGCAACAACATTGACAGAAGGTGAGAGCGAGACATTAACAGCCACAATAACACCATCAAAT